>JAEEGL017440339.1_pt1 | contig 28333 bp, 18 predicted proteins | sample 9134231 | NCBI WGS metagenome assembly JAEEGL01 (sample SAMN16246548, study PRJNA631951) | gut metagenome | biome: gut microbiome; feature: rumen; material: fiber-attached | host: Bos | place: Iran: Karaj | collected 2018-10
AACATACCTCTCTGTCTCGACTTCCTTCCACTCGTAACATCCGAGTTCTTCATTGTACACCTGGCGTGTCTGTGTCTTTTGTCTCATTTTTACTTCTGGTATTGCTCCCAAAAGTGTCAACTTTTTTCAGGTTAAGACAGACTGACTGTTCAATCATTCTTGTTTTTTTTCTTTTTGTCCTTGGGAAGAGGCAGATCTTTGCATGTGGCTTCAACTAAAGTAGACAGGTAGTCATGGTCGTCGACATCCTCGATATAGAAGTAGTCTTTGGCGCCCTCATAGGGAGGACGCATCACTAGGTTTCGAAGTTTGTCGCGTCCTGCTTCGGTAGGTTTGATATAGAAGCCGTTGTCGCTGATGAGACCAAAAATCTTGCCGTCGCAATAGACACCATAATCGCCAAACATTTTCTTTGCTACAATCACACCCGCGCCACTGCATTGGTCGACAATATATTGTACAAAGTCAGGGTTGCTTGCCATAATATTTTGATTATATTTTTTTTATTGGTAAGAATTAGAGTAGTTCTTTCTTTATTTTACAGTTTTTTTTGAGGGTATTTCGATCTCACTATCAGGTAAGAGTTCATAGTGAGGTCTTTGAGAATGTTGTCCGGAGCATCTGAGGTATTAATACCTATCCAATATTTGGGCGATTCGTTATAAGGGTCATCGATAAAGGAATATCGCTCGCGAAGCTCGATTATTCGTTCTGGTTGGCATTTAAGAGTTACAATAGAGAAGTTGTCGCAGTCGAAGAACGAGAACATGTGGCCGTTGACATAAAACACCAGCACGTTGGAGGCATGGTGAAAAGCCGTGAACGGCATTTTCTCCTCCACATCGTCGCCAAGCGATAGACAAAAACGTCTATAATCTTCAATATTAGTCATTGTCAGAGATGTACTTTTTTGCGATAATATATTGAAATGCAAAAATACATATTTTTATTTTATACATAACTATTGCTTGAAAAATAAAGAAACAAGGTATAAAAATATTTTTTTATCGATAAAAAAAGTGTAATTAAAAATATTTTGTATATTTGCATTGTCGGAGTGCAGCGCATTTTTGCTGTATTCTATTTAAAATCAAAGATTAATAATAATAGAAAATACTAAAAAGATGACTAAAAACACTAATGTTCGTATCGAATCCGACCTTCTCGGATCGAAAGAAGTTCCTGAGGATGCCCTTTATGGTGTTCAAACTACTCGTGCTATTGATAATTTCCATATTAGTGGCCAGCTATTGAGCAACTACCACAACTTTATTCGTGGTATGGCCTTCACCAAAAAGGCTGCAGCAATGGCCAACGTGGAGGTTGCCATGATTACCAAAGAACAAGGAGAAGCTATTGTATGGGCTTGTGATCAACTTATAGAGGGAAAATTCCACGACCAGTTCCCGATCGACATGATTCAGGGAGGTGCTGGTACCAGTACAAACATGGCAGCCAACGAGGTTATTGCCAATTTGGCGCTTGAGCGTATGGGTCACAAGCGCGGTGAATACCAATACTGCTCGCCAAACGATGTTGTCAATGCCTCGCAGTCGACCAATGACGCATATCCTTGTGCCATCCACATGGCACTAGCCCTCGAGCACCTCGAGTTTATGCCTCGTTTGGAGAAGATGATTGCCGCCCTTGATGCCAAGCGCGACGAGTTCAAGCATGTTGTCAAGATGGGTCGTACCCAGCTTCAGGACGCAGTTCCCATGACACTTGGTCAGACTTTTGGTGCTTTTGCCGACTCTCTGCGTGGCGAGCTCAAGAATCTCCGCGACACTGCTGACGAGTTTCTTATTGTCAATATGGGCGCCACAGCTATCGGTACCGGTATCTGTTCCAAGCCAGGTTATAGCGAGGCTTGTATCAAGGCTTTGCGCAAAGTTACAGGATGGAATATCAGTCTTGCCGACAACCTTATCGAGGCTACTAGCGCCACAACATGCATGATAGCTTACAGTAGCGCAATGAAACGCCTTGCTATCAAAATCAACAAGATTTGCAACGACCTTCGTCTTCTCTCCAGTGGTCCCCGCTGCGGTTTGAACGAAATACATCTTCCTGAGCGTCAGCCAGGTTCCAGCATTATGCCTGGTAAGGTCAACCCCGTTATTCCTGAGGTTATGAACCAAGTGTGCTACAAAGTGATTGGTAACGATATGTGCATCAGCCTTGCCTCCGACAACGGTCAGCTTGAGCTCAACGTTATGGAACCTGTCATTGCTTATACCCTTTTCGAGAGCATCCATCTTCTTGAGAATGGTCTTGACACCCTCCGTACCCTTTGTATCGACGGCATTCGTGCCAACGAGGAGCGCTGCCGCCAGTTGGTTGAGCACTCCATCGGTATTGTCACCATGCTCAACCCCATCATTGGTTACAAACAGAGCACCAAGATTGCCAAGGAGGCCAGTGAGACAGGACGCGGTGTATACGAACTTGTCCTCGAGCATGGTCTGCTCACCAAAGAGCAACTTGACACTATCCTTAAACCTGAGAATATGCTCAAACCTTTGGATTTGAGTACGCTGAATAATAAATAAATCATGCATAGCAACCAGCATAAAATAAAAAAAGGTCTTGATATTCCGATACCTGGGGCGGCAGAACGTAAGATAGAGTTGCTATTCCCCAGTCGTGACGGGATTCAGTATGAGTATGCCGTGAAGCCCACCGACTATGTCGGTGTGGCTCCACGGTTGCTTGTGGCTGAAGGTCATGAAGTTATAGCCGGTAGTCCGCTGTTCGAAGACAAGAACAACGAGGGCATCCCCTTTGTGTCGCCCGTAAGTGGCAAGGTCAAAGCTATTGTCCGTGGCGAGAAACGTAAGTTGCTTTCCGTCATTGTTGAGGCCAACGAAGGAATGCAGCACTATCACACATTTCCTTCTGTTGATCCCCTGAGCAGCGATGCCGACACCGTTAGAAAGATACTAGAAACAACGGGGATGTGGAATATGCTGCGGCAACGTCCATTCGGTATCATTCCACGCAAGGGAAGTCAACCGAAGTCGATATTCATATCAGGATTCGACAGTTCGCCATTGCCAGTGGATTACGACTATATGCTGCAGAACAGACATCTTCCCCACCACATGGATGACTTTCAATGGGGTGTTAACGCTCTGTCCAGGATTGCTCCTATACATCTGTCTCTCAATGCGAAGAGTCAACGAGACTCGTTTCTTGCCAAGACCGAAAATGCCGATATCCATTACTTTGAAGGTCCCCATCCCGCCGGACTTGTCGGCACACAGATAGCCTATATCGACCCCATCAACAAGGGCGAGACAGTATGGACCATCAATGTGCAAGATGTGGCGACGATAGGTTTTTGGTTCCGCAAGGGATACTACAGTCCCGAGCGTCTCGTGGCCTTCTGTGGCCCAGATGTGGTGGAGCCTAAATACTATAGCCTATTAAGTGGCTCGGATATTCCCACGACAATATTAAAAAGTGGCAGTGGCAAGCAGCGTATTATATGCGGTGACGTGCTCAGCGGAGTTTCAATGCGACGAACGAAAGACAACATTTCCTCCGACAGCTTTTTATCCGCATCGTGCGACAAGGTTTGTTTCCTACCCGAAGGAGACTATTATGATTTTATGGGCTGGTTGCGCCCCAATTTCCGCAAGTTCAGCTTTTCACACACCTTTCTTAGCGGTTTCCTGAAGAGATCGAAACTCAATGCCAAGATGCAGTACGACACTGGTCGCCACGGCAGTCAGCGTCCACTCTTCGTGACAGGAGAGTTTGAGAAACTGGTTCCGCTTGACATCTATCCCATGCAGCTTATCAAGGCTTGTATAGTGGGTGACATAGACCTTATGGAAGAGTTGGGAATATATGAGGTGGAACCAGAAGATTTGGCTCTTTGTGAATTCGCCGACACTTCGAAAACCGAAATCCAAGCGATTGTTCGCAATGCCTTGGAGAAAATTAGAAAGGAGAGTTGACATGTTTCTGAGAGATATACTAGACAAAATAAAACCCAATTTCATAGAAGGTGGTCGTTTTGAGAAGTTTTCGTCAACTTTCGAAGCTTTCGAGTCTTTCGCCTTCACTCCAAACACCGTCACTGGTGGCAAGAATAGTGACAGATACAGAGGCTGTCATATACGTGATGCTGTTGACTTGAAACGCACCATTATAACAGTCGTCATAGCCCTGATGCCTGCTCTTCTGTTTGGCATGTGGAACATTGGACATCAGACCGCATTGAGCTACAATCTAGACTGGGGTTTTTGGCATCAGTTTTGGTTTGGCTTTTTGCGTATGTTGCCCATCATTGTGGTATCCTACGTCGTTGGCCTTGCCATCGAGTTTCTCTTTGCCGAAATACGTCATGAGGAGGTCAGCGAGGGCTTCATAGGCACAGGACTTATCATAGCAATGATAGTACCTGTTACCGTACCGCTGTGGCAATTGGCTTTGGCTGTTGCCTTTGCCGTTGTTATAGGCAAAGAGGTGTTTGGTGGCAGTGGATACAATTTCCTCAATCCTGCATTGGTAGCTCGTGCCTTTCTCTTCTTCAGCTATCCAAGTCACATGTCGGGAGACAGTGTGTGGGTCGCCAAACCTTTCCATTTCACCGGTGATGTAGTGACAGGAGCTACGCCTCTGGGTCAGCTTATGGCCGGGCAGACGCTTACCGCCTCGCCACTCGATATGTTTTTAGGCACCATTGCCGGCAGCACATGTGAGACATCGGTTGTCGCCATACTCCTTGGAGCCCTTTTGCTCCTCGTTACCGGCATCGCCAGCTGGCGCATTATGGCCGGCGTTGTTATCGGTGGCGGAGTCATGGGTCTCCTTTTTAACGCCATCGGTGCCAACGAATATATGCAAGTGCCGTTCTACTATCACTATCTCATGGGAGGTTTCATGTTTGGATGTGTCTTTATGGCTACCGACCCCGTCACGGCGGCACAAACCAACATAGGCAAATGGATTTACGGTCTTCTTATAGGACTTTTTGCCGTGTTGCTCCGTGTGCTTAATCCCGCCTATCCCGAGGGCATGATGCTAGCTATCCTACTTATGAACTGTTTTGCACCCCTTATTGACCATTGTGTTGTCGCCGCTAATCGCAACCGACGCAAAAAACGCTGGCAAGCAGCAGAAAGGAGGACTGTATAATGAAGAACTTTTCTAACAAATACATGCTGTTCTATGCTCTTGGTCTTTCGGCTGTCGTTGCCATCCTGCTCACCGTGGTCAGTGTCAGCCTGAAACCGCGTCAGACGCGTAATCAGCAAGCCGAGACGAAGATGATGATACTTAAAACCATAGGCATAGAATCTACGATGGAAACTGCCGATGCCATTTATGCCGAAAACATCCAAGAAACCACTTCGTCCAAGGGACTACCCATGTACACATACCCGAGTGGTGTTATCATCCCATTGAAAGGCAATGGTTTGTGGGGACCCATTTGGGGCTATATAGCCGTTGAGAACAGTGGTCATGTTGTGGGAGCCATCTTCGATCACCAGGGAGAGACCCCTGGTCTTGGAGCAGAGATAGCCACCGACAAATTTGCCAGCCGCTTTGTGGGCAAAGAGATGGGTGAGAAGCCTATCGTCTTGAAAAAGAATGCCGACAAGGACAATCCCTATGAAGTTGACGCTCTCAGCGGTAGCACCATGACATGCAACGGTGTGACGGAAATGCTCGCCAAGGCCTTTGAGCAATATGGTGACGATATTCCCAAAATGGAGGACTGCGAAGCTATCGCTAAACAAATTATGGAGGAAGAACTATGAAGAAAATGGACCTTATCAAACTCCCTATAGGTAAAAACAACCCCATAACCGTGCAGGTTCTTGGCATCTGCTCCTGTCTTGCAGTGACAGCGCAGCTCAAGCCCGCCGTGGTTATGGCTATTTCGGTCACTGTCGTCGTGGCTTTCGCCAACCTCATCATATCATTGCTGCGAAAAACCATACCGCCTCGTATCCGCATTATTGTTCAGCTGGTTGTTGTGTCGGCATTGGTAATTCTTGTCAACCAAGTTCTTATGGCATTTGTCTACGATGTCAGCAAGCAGTTGTCGGTATATGTAGGATTGATTATCACCAACTGTATAGTTATGGGGCGTCTTGAAGCTTTTGCTATGTCCAACAAGCCGTGGGACTCATTCCTTGACGGTGTTGGCAATGGGTTGGGCTATGGTGTGATACTTGTCATTTTGGGCTTCGTTCGCGAGCTTTTTGGCCGAGGCACCTTGTGGGGATACCCTGTGTTTGAAAAATTAGGGCTATACAATATTGGTTACGAAAACAATGGTTTTGTAATCATGGCACCCATGGCGCTCATCCTTGTTGGTGTGATTATCTGGATTCAGCGTAGCCACAACAAGGAATTGCAAGAAAAATAGCATGACAGATGAATTGATGTGTGCTAATAAATTCTGTTATTAAACGATTTGCGTTAAACTATACTTATCAATGGAATATTTTAACATATTTATAAAATCGATATTCATCGACAATATGATTTTCGCCTTTTTTCTCGGCATGTGTTCTTACCTTGCCGTGTCGAAGACGGTGAAAACCTCGTTTGGCCTTGGTGTAGCGGTTTCATTCGTACTGCTTATTACAGTGCCTGTCAACTATCTTATCGACAAATATCTTCTCTCTCCTGGAGCTTTGGCATGGATATCGCCATCGTTGGCCGATGTCGACTTAAGTTTCCTCAGCCTCATAATGTTTATTGCTGTCATTGCCGCCATTGTGCAGATGGTGGAGATGATTGTCGAGAAGTTTTCTCCGGCGCTTTACAACGCCCTGGGCATTTTTCTACCTCTTATCGCTGTGAACTGCGCAGTCCTTGGCGGCTCGTTGTTCATGCAGCAAAGAGCCTACAGCAATATAGGAGAGGTGACATGTTTTGCCCTTGGCTCGGGAATAGGATGGCTTGTCGCTATTGTCGGCATTGCCGCCATACGCGAGAAACTGCGTTATTCCGCCATACCGCCAGCGCTTAAAGGTGTAGGAATAACCTTTATTATCACTGGTCTTATGGGGTTGGCATTCATGTCATTTATGGGTATCAAACTATAATGATACGGGCTTGACCGTACCTAATTTATAAAAAGACTTTTGTTTACAACGTAGAATACATACTAATATTGAAATGACACAAACTATAATATCCGCTTTGGCGATTTTTCTCGTTGTGATTCTTGTCCTTGTAGCTTTGCTGCTCATTTTGCGAGCCAAGCTGATGCCGCAGGGCAATGTCACCATCACTGTCAACAAAGAAAAAAAACTCTCTGTTCCTACGGGCAACAGTCTTATTTCCACTCTTGCCGAACAGCATATATACCTTCCATCAGCTTGTGGTGGCAAGGGCTCATGTGGACAGTGCCGTTGCCGTGTGCTCAGTGGTGGTGGAAGCATTTTGCCCACCGAGGTAGGTTTTTTCTCTCGCAAAGAGATTCAGCAGGGATGGCGATTAGGATGCCAAACCAAGGTGAAGGAGGATATGTCAATCGCAGTTCCTGACAGTGTTCTCAGTATCAAGGAGTATGAGTGTACCGTTCTTTCCAACCGCAATGTGGCAACATTCATTAAAGAGTTCAAGGTACAGTTGCCTCCTGGCGAGCATATGAATTTTGTACCTGGCAGTTATGCCCAAATCAAGATACCTGCCTTCAATATCAAATATAGCGATTTTGACCGTGATTTGATAGGTAGCGAGTATCTTGGAGCTTGGGAGAAAAACAATATGTTTGACCTTCGTTGTGTCAACACCGAGCCAACAGTGCGAGCTTATTCCATGGCCAACTATCCCGATGAGGGCGATGTCTTTATGCTCACTGTTCGTATTGCCACGCCGCCTTTCAAACCCGACCGTTCGGGCTTTATGCCTGTCAATCCGGGTATAGCCTCATCCTATATTTTCTCTTTGCGTCCAGGTGACAAAGTGACTATGTCGGGTCCATATGGTGATTTCCATGTCAGAGGAACCGAAGACAACACATGGTCAGACGATCCGAAGGGCAACGAAATGATATGGATTGGAGGCGGTGCCGGTATGGCTCCATTGCGTGCACAGATAATGCATCTTACCCGTACTTTGAAATGTACACAGCGGCCAATGCATTACTTTTATGGTGCCAGGGCTTTGAACGAGGTGTTCTATCTTGACGACTTCCATCAACTAGAAAAAGACTTCCCCAACTTCCATTTCCATCTCGCACTGGACCGTCCCGACCCGGCTGCCGACAAGGCAGGAGTAGCCTATACCCCCGGTTTTGTACACAATGTGATGTACGACACCTATCTTGCCAACCATCCCGCCCCCGAAGACATTGAGTATTACATGTGCGGTCCTGGTCCAATGTCGAAGGCAGTCACCAGTATGCTTGACAATCTTGGAGTGGCACGTGAAAGCATCATGTTTGACGATTTTGGTGGCTGATTTTAGGAACAAAGAAAGAGAACAACGATGAGCGAGAAAAAGAATTCGCTGATAATCTTGAAGTCTACATTAGGCCGGTTGCCATCGTACTACTGCGAAGTAGAGAATCGTCTGGCGCGAGGAGAGGAGTATGTCTCCTCGACGACTATTGCTGATAGTTTGGGTTTAAATCCTGTCCAGGTCCGCAAGGACCTGGCAGGCATAAGCTCAGAACCAGGCCGTCCAAAGTTGGGATTCCGTGTTGATAGGCTTTTTGAGGATTTGAAGTCTTTTCTTGGCTACAATTTTTACGATGAGGCCGTTTTGGTTGGTGTAGGTGCTTTGGGGCATGTGCTGATGCAATATGGAGGTTTCAATAGTTATGGTTTAGGCATTGTAGCTGGTTTTGACCGAGAGCCTCACGACAAGAAAGTGGCTGGCAAACCAGTCCTTCCTATTGACCAGCTACCTTCGTTCCTAAAGATGACACAAATAGTTATCGGTATTATAGCTGTTCCTGCCCCCGAGGCGCAGAATGTCGCCGACCTTTTAGTGAAATCGGGTATCAAGGCTATATGGAATTTTGCTCCCACATCCCTCAATTTGCCCGACAATATTCTGGTGAAAAACGAAAACCTCGCTGCCTCCCTTGCAGCACTTACCACCGAGTTGCGTCGTAGAAAGTCATAGCTGGAGGGTTACTCTTCGAGCAGCATTTTGCATGCCAGGGCTATTGCCGATTCGCGGTCGGCGGCAATATTTCCCATTGACAGAAGCTCTTCTCCCATTTGCACCACGCTGAAAGTATAGCTCTTGTCGCGGTCTTTCAGTTTGTCGCTGGTGAGCAAACTTTGGCACTTCACTCCGTTGTCAAAGTATATAAATTCGTCGACATGTATGCCGCCGTCGGGTTTGGTGCATTTTAGTTTTATCACGCAGAGAGAGTCGTTAGACAGCACTATCTCGCCAACGGGTACTGTTTCTTGGCCGTAGATGGCTGCTATACGCTGTTCGGCTGCCGTTTTAGCGATGGCGCTGATATTTTTTGTTTCTTTTTGTTTGCAGGCGGTTGCGATGAGAGCCAGTGTTAAAAGCAGAATTATTTTTTTCATTTTTTCTCATTTTTTTGAGCTATTGAAAGGAAGAAAGGCTCTCCGCCGAGAGGGGCTATTTCAATGGTGTCGATGCTGCATTTAGCTTCCAAAGCCTCATTCTCGGTTAATTTAAGGTGGTCTATCAGTATTCCCGTTCCAGTCCATTTGAAAAAGGCCTCTTTGCGTGTCCATATACGAGCAAATTCCCGTTCAGGGTCATCGTTGGCCAAGATGGAAGCTTTCTCATCATTGTTGATGGCCCTTTCTAGGAGGCTGTCGCTAAAGCGTCGCCGTCCCTCGACATCGATGCCAATCTCGTGGTCGCTTATGGCGGTGACTATGGCCTGACGGCAATGGCTTATATTGAAGAATATGCCATTGTAATTGGTGATATAAGGTTTGCCGTGCTCGCCAAAGCAGAAGAGGGGAGGATTGGTAAATGACCCTGTAGCCAGGGATATGTCATAGTTTTTGATAGTGATGTTGTTCGAGTCAATCTCGTCCCTGTTGTTTATGGCATAGGCAAGCATAGCATAGCTGAGAGCCTGTTCGCGTTTACGTGAAAGAGACTTTAGACCATCGATGACCTCGTGTTGCTGAGGAGGCATCAAAGAGAGCATGTTGTTGATTTCTTCCTCTCCTGCTGAGTCGAAGTTGTTGAAATAGTATATCAGCATTTTCAAAAAAGAGGGTGTCTGACCGACACCCTCTTGCTATTCAAAAGGTTTGTTGTTTTCGTTATTATTGAGTCACTCTTTCAAGCCATTTCACCATGCATAGCATGACAATCATGGAGAGCAGGCAGACGCCCATGAACACGCTCCAGCAAATCCAGATGGGGAATTTGGTGTACATAAGAGGACCAATCCAGAGCAGGCCATTACCGACAGCGGTAGCGCCAAGCCACAGACCCTGGCAAAGGCCAAGCAGATTCTTGGGGGCCACTTTCGACACGAAGCTCAATCCCAGAGGGCTGATGAAGAGTTCGGCGACGGTCATGAAGAAATAGTATACAATGAGAACCCATGCACCTGCTTTGGCAGCGGCGGCGTCGGCGGCGGTAGTGATTTCAGGGTTGGTGAAATCGGCAGCTGAAGGATAGCCAGCGCTTTTGCAGAAAACAGTCATAAACAGGTAGGCGATGGCTGCGATACCCATACCGATGGCGATTTTGCGAGGAGTGGAGAATTTGCGGCCCCACTTTGTTGCGAAAAGCCACATGATGGGGAAGGTGAGCAGACATACAAAGAATGGGTTGACAGCTTGCCAAACCTCAGGTGGGAAGAGCGAAGTGTTGACGAAGTCACGAGCGAAGAGCGACATAGATGTGCCGTTCTGGTGGAAAGACCACCAGAAGAAGACAGCAATGATGAGGACTGCGAAAAGAGCGTAGAGGCGTTGTTTGAGTTCTTTTGCCATTGCAGCTTTTTCTTCGGCGGTGTAGGTGACACTTTCGGTGCTGACTTTCTTTGCTGGTGTGGGGAATTTCTTCTTGCTGGCCACGAAGATGGTCAGAGAGATGAGCATAGCGGCAACAGAGGCTATGAAGGAGTAATGAACGCCAGTGTTGAACACATCGAGGTAGCTCTGGCACTGTGCCAATGCTGCTGCGCTTTCGGTCGGGAAGGTGATGTTCATTGAGCCGAAGAGTTCGGTAATTTTAGCGATAGCTTCGGGAGCCATGGCCACACCAGTCTCGATAGAGGTGATGTACTGATGGCAAAGAGCGGGGAGGTCGGCGTTGTAAGCCATGCCGTTAACGCCAAGCCACCAGCTGCGGAGCAGAGGAGCCACGAAGGGAGCGATAAGACCTCCGACATTGATGAACATGTAGAAAATCTGGAAACCGGGGTCGCGTTTGCTTTTAGCTTCGGCAAGAGCCTCGGGGCCATGCTTTGCAGCCTCGATTTCAAAGTTGTCATACATCTGACCTACGATGGCCTGCAGGTTGCCTTTGAAAAGGCCGTTACCGAAGGCGATCATCAGCAGGGCGAAGCAGGTGAGGGGCAGCAGCCAGTTGATGTTGCCCGATGTTGCCAGGATGGGGATAGCCAGAATGACATATCCGGCGGCCATGACAAGAAGACCTGACTGAATGGTAGTCTTGTAGTTTTGAGTGCGGTCGGCAATGATACCGCCTACAAGGCTGAGGATGTAAATACCGCAATAAAAAGCGGAGTAAATTCCTGTTGCGACACTGTTGCTCAATCCGAACTTAGAACAGAGGAACAGAACCAGCACGGCATTCATGATGTAGTAGCCAAAACGCTCACCCATGTTGCTCAATGCGGCCGCAATTAATCCTTTGGGATGTCCTTTCATTGTTTTGATAATATTTGATTAATAATATTTTAATTTATTTTTTTGCCTTTTTAGAGATATTAAATATAATGCAAATTTACTAAATTTTTTAATATTTGGTGTGATAATCTTAATATTTTGTAATTTTGCAGCGTTATTACAAAACAGATGAATGCTATTAACGATATGATTTTCTCGACAGTTTCCGCACTTGAAAGTGGAGGAATAATACTATATCCCACCGATACAATTTGGGGTATTGGTTGCGATGCCACCAAAGGCGACGCTGTTGAGAAAATATATAGCATAAAGCATCGCGACCATTCCAAGAGTATGCTTATACTCTGTGCTAATCTTGCTATGGTGGAGCGTTATGTTGGCAGAGTAGAGGGTGCTGCCAAGAGCCTGTTGCTCGACAGTGAGCGTCCCACCACGGTGATACTGCCTGTTGAAGGTGAGGGATTGGCAGATAACCTTATCGCTTCGGACGGCACCATAGGAGTACGAGTACCGCGTATGGACTTTTGTCAGCGTCTGCTACAGAGTTTTGGAAAGCCCATTGTCAGTACTTCGGCCAATTTTTCGGGCAGTACATCACCAGCGTCGTTTGCAGATATCGACAGTGCTTTGGCGGCTGCCGTTGATTTTGTTGTACCACAAAAGTATGAGTTATCAGAACAGACATCATCGTCGCGTATTGTGAAGATGACTTCCAGTGGTCAAATTGTGGTGATAAGACCTTGATAATATAAAGGTCAAAGGTTGAATTATTTTTTTTACAATCAAAAGAAGTAAATCACATCGTTATAAAAAAAGACTCACACTATGCGCATAGTGTGAGTCTTTCTTCGATTTGACACAAAGAATGGAAAGGCAGACTATCTTTTCTGTTTTACCTTTTCATAAGGATTTTTGAGTTGGAAAGTTCTAGGATTTTCTTTTTTTACTTTTTTGTCGCCAAGGTCGAGAGGATTGCGCAGTCCAAGAATTTTGTAGCCTTGTTCGAATTTGATGTCGACGGGTATATTGGCTTTGCTAATAGCGTTTAATATTTTTTGCAGTTCGGGTTGTACCACGCCGTTTTTTGCCGCATATTCCTGTGCTGCTTTATAGTCTCCGTTGCCCTCAATGGTGAGTACAAAATCGGCCCAATCGGCAATGGCGGATTTCATCACGTCAAAGTTCACAAAATAGCGGCCTTCATTATCAAGAGAAATTGCTTTTTTTCTTTTCAGGAAGTTGAAACACATGATATTGGCGATGCCGTGAGCTTCAGTAGCTCCGAAGCGTACGCTGCGTATCAAGCTAGCCACGTAGGTTACATAGGCGTCCTTGATGGTGATATCTTTGATTTCGCCGAGCTCAATCATTTTTTGTACTAGAAAGAGTCCGCAGATGTCGGCTTTAGCCTCTTCCCAAGCGCTGTACTGGTTTTGCAAAGCCTCTCTCACGGTACTTTTACCATTGATAGTATGTTTGACGCCAAGGCCATGAGCCACCTCGTGGAAGCATACATTGTTGAAGAAGGCGTTGAAATTGATATTTTCCTGTTGTTTTTTGCTTATAGCTTTAGAGGCTATAGGTTTGACGATTATGTCGAATTTTGCCTGCATGGCGTTTTTGAGTTGCAAACGACGTGTGCCATATTTCAGTTGTACCTCTTCATCGTTGGGCAGGTTAATGGCTATTGTTTTGCCTGCTGCGTTACAGTCGCCGGCATAGTATAGCACATCGTAGACATTGATGTCGCTATTTGTGCCTGGTTTTTCTTTCTTGTATTCAGGTTTGCAAGGTAGCATATTCTGCATTTCGGGCAGTTTTGCGATAAAATGATTCAGACGCTCGCTCCACTCTTTGTCTTTAACCAGCACAAAAGCCTCATAGGCTGTCTTGTAACCATATAGGCCGTCCTCATAGTTTTCTATAGGTCCGAAAACAAAATCCAAATGGTTGTCTTTCATTTCCATCCAAGCGATGTCGCTATTTTGAAATTCATCATTTAGCAGGGATTGACGTTTTGCTATGAGGTATTCTTTCAAACTAGCGTCATCGGTAATAGCTATGGCTTTGTCGAGGAGCATGTCGACCTCCATCAACTGACGATTGTAAGCTTGTGAGTAAGGAATCACCATTAGTTTTCCTTTAATATCGCGACGCAGAATTGTGTAGGGGCTTGTTTTCAGCGGATTTTTCAGACTTTCAAATTCTTTTTTGGTCATGTCGGCAGGGTAGAAATTGGCGCCGGCGGGTTTGTTTTTGTAGTTGGGGAGGAATGGTTTGTTGCCGTCCATGCGATCCCATGCGCCATAGTTTATTCTGGCGTATTCGTACATGTTGAGATCACTAAGGGATTCAAGTTTGTTTTTGTTTTCCAATCCAAAGCTTTGTTCCCAGTAGATTTCGTCCATAATGTCGGCAATCTGAATGAAAATGGCGACAAGTTCGCGTTCTTGTTCCGAGAGGTTTTCAATATCGTACTTGAGCGGGTACTCTGCATATTGACGCACTTTAGCGGCAATGTCATCTCTTTTGTCTTGTGAGTGAGCTTGTTGCAAAGCCGAGGCTACTGTCATTAATGCAAATAGTATAAATGCTATTTTCTTCATTATTAAAGTTTTTATTGATTATTATCGCGATGTTTATTAATGGTTAAAGGATGCTTTTTACAGTCAATAAATAATCAATAACGACGTTACAGCTTATTATTGAATCATAGTTAGATCTCGCTGTTTTGGAATTTGTGGTTTTTGAGTATTTTTTGAACCTGTTTGTTTTCGGCGGTTTGCTGCAAAGCTTTGCCATAGCGCATGTTATGGGTGTCGGTGCCTAGGTATTCTGACATGTTGTGCTCGATGTATTCAAAGCCTTTCTTCATGGCAGATTCGCCATAGAATCCGTTAAGAGACAGTATGTTGACTTGAAATGCGATGCCCATTTCCTTCATTTTTACTATCTGTTCGCTGTGTATGTTGAGATAGGGATAGCGTTCGGGGTGAGCCAGGATGAGTTTGTATCCCATTTTGATGTATTCCTCGAATAGAGATAGTGGCGAGAAGTTGTTGAAATGCAGCGAGAACTCGCATAGCAGTCTTTTGCCAGGAAGTGTTAGAACATTGTCAACGCCGGGTATTCTTGCGAAATTGTCGTCGAAGCGATACTCGCCTGCAACATCAATCACTTCTGGCGTATCGTCATTTTTTTCTTTTTCAAGAGTTTTCTTTAGTTCTGCGAAGCGCTGTTTAATATCCTCTTCGTTGTTGGGGTAGTGCGCTTGGAAGTGAGGTGTAAAGTATATTTTTTTGAAACCTACAGAGTAAAGAGTTTTGAGACAGCTGATGGTTTCACTAATATTGCTAGATCCATCGTCGACCCCAGGGAGTAAGTGGCAATGCATGTCAGTTACCAGGGGTGCAAAGGTTTTGTTTTTGTTGAATAGTCCAAACATAGTTATCTTATATAGTTGGTTTTAGTGTAAGCAGTTGTAATACAACGTTATATAAAACGGTGTTTTTTGTTTTCTTATTTGCAAAGTTACGTATTTTTTTTGATAATATGGTTAATTAGACAAAATATCTTCATTCTTTGATTTTTGTGGAACATTTTTGAATGACAAGTCTTTCTTTAATTAGAGATAAAAATGTAGGGCAGCACTATTTGACAATTGCCTGTTTTACTCGTTGTTGAGCGATAATTAGATGATTTGCGTTGAATGGTGGTAGATGTTGTAGCTATGTTGACGACTTTCATTGCTCCTATGGCGTTATGTTACAAAAAAGGATGCCTTTTTGGGGCATCCTTTGAATTGTTGTTGCGGACAATACGTCCGCGATTTATGTTATCGGCGGTGACCGCCATTGTTGCCACCTTCACGGCGAGGGCCGCCATTGCCGCCTTCGCGACGGTTGTGGCCATTGTTGCCGCCTTCACGGCGAGGACCATTACCACCTTCGCGGCGTGGCGCACGTGCAGGTTTCTCCTCCTCATAGCCTTCGGGCTTAGGGAGCAGTGCTTTGCGGCTGAGTTTCAGTTTGCCGGTCTTCTCATCAATATTGATGATTTTGACGGTGATGATATCGCCTTCGTGGATTAGGTTTTCAAGTGTGTCAGTGCGTTTCCAGTCGTATTCGCTGATGTGCATCAAGCCCTCTTTGCCAGGCAAGAATTCGAGGAAAGCTCCGAACTCCACAATGCTGACGACCTTGGCGTCGTAGATCTGACCAACTTCAGGAACTGTGCAGATATCGTTGATCCATTTAACAGCGGCCTCGATATCGTCTTTGTTTTGAGAGGCAACGTCGACAACACCAAATTCGCCATCTTCCTCGATGTTGATGATGGTGTTGGTTTCGGCTTGTATCTTCTGGATAACTTCACCGCCCTTGCCGATAACGGCGCCGATAAAGTCTTTAGGTATGCGAATCTGGACGATGCGAGGCACGAAGGGTTTGTAGTCTTCGCGAGGTTCAGCTATTGTTTCCTGGATGTGGTCGAGGATGTGGAGACGACCTTGGCGAGCCTGTTCCAGAGCTTTGGCGAGAACGTCATAGCTGAGGCCGTCGACTTTGATATCCATTTGGCAAGCTGTGATGCCGTCGCGTGTGCCGCAGACTTTGAAGTCCATGTCGCCGAGGTGGTCCTCGTCGCCGAGGATGTCGCTAAGGACAGCCCATTTGTCGCCTTTGGAAATGAGGCCCATGGCGATACCAGCGACCGGCTTGCGGATTTTTACGCCGGCGTCCATAAGGGCGAGGCATCCGGCGCAAACTGTTGCCATAGATGAAGATCCATTGCTTTCGAGAATGTCGCTGACAACGCGGATGGTGTAGGGACAGTCTTGTTCGGTGGGCAGAACCTCTTTGAGTGCGCGCCAAGCGAGGTGGCCGTGTCCTATTTCGCGGCGGCTGAGGCCGCGGTTGCCTTTAACTTCGCCGGTGGCGAAGCCTGGGAAGTTGTAGTGCAGCAAGAATTTGCGTGTACCTTCTACTACGGCGCCGTCGATCATTTGCTCGTCGAGTTTGGTGCCGAGAGTTACGGTAGAGAGCGACTGAGTTTCTCCACGGGTGAAGATGGCGCTGCCGTGAGCAGAGGGCAGGTAGTTGACTTCGCTCCAAAGAGGACGAATTTCGTCAAGCTGGCGGCCATCGAGACGAGTGCGTTCTGCCAAAACCATATCGCGCATAGCTTCGCGTTCTGTGTCGTGGTAGTAGCGGTCGATCATGAATTTGATCTCGTCGGTGAGGGTCTCTTCGGTATAGTTGGCGTCGATGAATTCTTGTTTGATAGCTTCGAATCCCTCTTCGCGCATGTGCTTGTTGGCAATGCCTTGTTTAGAGAAGTCGTAGCATTTTTGGTATACGGCGTCGTGGAGACGTTGACGCAGTTCTTCGTCGTTGACCTCGTGGCAGTATTCACGTTTTTCGGTTTTGCCGGCTTCGATGGTAAGCTCAGCGAGCGCGCGGCACTGAATTTTGATAGCTTCGTGAGCTGCTTTGAGGGCGCCGAGCATGCATTCTTCGCTGACTTCTTTCATTTCGCCTTCCACCATCATGATGTTGTCTTCGGTGGCGGCGACGATGAGGTCTAGATCAGCGCGTTCGATGTCCTGCATGGGAGTGTTGATGACATATTTGCCGTCGAGGTAGCTTACGCGCACCTCGCTGACGGGGCCGTTGAAGGGTATGTCACTTACTGCCAAAGCCGAAGCTGCTGCCAATGCGGCTAGTTGGTCGGGCATGGTGTTTTTGTCGCCGCTGATAAGGGTGATTTGGACCTGTACTTCGGCGTGGAAGTTGTCGGGGAAGAGAGGGCGCAGAGCGCGGTCTACCAAGCGGGCGATGAGGATTTCATGTTCGGAAGGACGAGCCTCGCGTTTGAAAAAGCCACCGGGGAAGCGACCCATAGCGGCGTACTTTTCCTGATAATCTACGGTGAGGGGCATGAAGTCTACGTTTTCGCCAACCTCTTTTTTCGAGCACACTGTTGCCAGCAACATTGTGTCGTTCATGCGCACTACGGCGCTACCGTCGGCCTGCTTGGCAAGCTTGCCGGTTTCGATTTCGATCATGCGGCCGTCGCCGAGGTCGAATTTTTTGTTGATAATGTTCATTTTACTTTTTTCCTTTTTGCATCTTTTGTTCACATCTGCCGAACGTCACGACAGATGTTTTGGTTGTGGTATTTACTAAAAAAAGGTACCGAGTAAGGACTCGGTACCTCAACCATAACCAAATAAATATGAAAAACTATTATTTCCTTAAGTTGAGTTTTTTGATGATGGCGCGATATCTCTCGATATCTTCGGCCTTCAGGTAGTCGAGCAAACGACGACGTTTTCCGACCATTCCCACCAGAGCTCTTTCAGAGACTTGGTCTTTTTTGTGTTTTTTCATCAGCTCGGTGAGGTGCTGAATGCGATAGGTGAACAGGGCTATTTGAGCTTCGGCTGAGCCAGTATCTTTTGTGTTTTTGCCGTATTCGTTAAAAATCTCTTCTTTCTTTTCTTTTGTTAGATACATGATTTTCTTGTTTTTTTCTTTTCTAAATCGATTGCAAAAGTACTTATTTTTTTATTATTGCGAGTTTTTTTTGCAATTTTTTTGCTCTGTTCTTTTTAAAAATATATGTTTCAGCGCTCTATACTTTGTTAATAATTCTTAATTTGCTAGTTTTGTGCTTGTTTTTTGTCGTTTTTTTATGTGTAAAAACGGATTTTGGGTGGGTTTTATGCAATGTGTTTGTTTTTGAGCGACAAGCGGGGCTCGAACCCGTGACCTGCGGCTTGGGAAGCCGCCGCTCTACCAACTGAGCTATTGTCGCAAAGTAATCATATTAACGGAGGGGGAGATGGATTATTGTGTGGTGAGATATTTTTTTTGTTATTCAGGATGCTCAATACATATTGGATTTTAGGCGAATTAATATTCGAAGCTGCTTTCGCCGAGGAATTCTCTGAGGATGCTTGTTGGCGGAATGTATTTAGTTTGGATGGGTTCAATAAGTTCGAGCATGCTTAGGAGGCGAGTGGACTCGGCGTATTCTTCGGCGCTTTGAGGTACCATTTTGAGTAGGGGTTCGGCGAAGGGACGGAGGATGCCAAGTTCGTAGAGGAGAGCAGAGTTGAACATTACGTCGGCGTTTTCCTGATAGGGGAAGATGTGTTTGTGTTCGCCTTGTCGTACACTTGGCCAACGTTGCAATGTTGCTAATGCGCTGTATCCGCGGAAGTTGTTGTCGCGCACGATACGACGTATCAGTCGGTTGTCGTTGGAGCGGATAATGTTTTGTTCGTCGAGGGCAATCTGAGTCAAAGCGGAGACATATACTTTGAATTTCAGTTCGTCGTCGATATCAGCCGTAAGTTTGGGGTTGAGAGCGTGGATGCCTTCGACGATGAGTATGCTGTCTTTTTTGAGTTGGAGTGTTTTGCCGCTGAAAAAGGGTTCTCCTTTTTTGAAGTCGTAGGTAGGTATTTTGACCTCTTTGCCGTCGAACATTTGCTGCAGTTGTTCGTTAAGCAGAGGTATGTCGAGAGCCTCGATGGCTTCGAAGTCGTAGTCGCCGTTGGGTTGTTTTGGGGTTTTCTCGCGAGGCAGGAAGTAGTCGTCGAGTGAAAGTTGTTTCACGTCGAAACCCAGCACAGCCAGCTGGACAGCGAGACGGCGGCAGCTGGTGGTTTTTCCGCTTGATGAGGGGCCGGCGAGAAGAACCATGCGCACTTTGTCGCGGCGTTGGTCGATCATGTCGGCGATGGAGGCGTATTTTTTCTCGTGGAGAGCCTCGCTAACTTGGATCAGGTGATTTTCGCGGTGGTTGCGGACTTCCTCGTTGAGGTCGTCGATAGTGGGTACATGGAGTAGTTCGGCCCAGTTGTGGTGTTCTTGGAAGATGTTGAAGAGTTTTGGTGCTTCCTGGTAGAGGTCCAATTTCTCTGGCATCTGAGGGTCGGGGCATTGGAGGAGGTATCCGTTGGCGAAGGAGCGCAGATCCCATTGTTCAAGTACGCCTGTGGAGGGGACTAGGCGTGTGGCCCATTTGTGAGGAGTTCCGCCAAGGAAAAACATCTCGATATAAAGTTGAGTTAAACCTTGCAGAAGTCGACGTGTGTTCGGTATGGGTTCGCTCTCAATGAGCTTGAGGGCGTCGCTTACCAGCATTGATTTTGAGATGAAGGGGAGGTTTTGGTGGGTTAGTTCCACCATGCGGTTGCGCACAGTGCGTACTATCTCAAGTTGAGATGGCAGCTCATAGTCATCCTCGAGAGGTCTTATTTTGCAGAAAAAGCCGCTCACCATCCAGTGGTCGATAGTCAGCACAGCTTTTGGGTAGCAGTCGCGCACCGCTTTGTAGAGCAGGAAGCATAGCGAGGTGATGTATATTCTATATCCCTGGCGGTGGCTAATGTCGATAAAGCGGATGCTCTTGGGTTTGAAGACGCGGTAGGACATCATCTTTATCTTGTTGTTGACCAGGGCGCAGAGGACGGGGTACTTGCAATGGTGGCTCACTTGCGAGGCCAGTTCGCTGAGTTCAATACCTTGTTCAACCATACGGCGTTCGCCGGTGTTTTCGATGATGACTTCTATTTGCATGGTAACTATCGTTTTGGATGTTATGTTTGATTATGATACTGAGTGATAGTGCTAAAAATGCACACAGAAAACGTTGTCTTGGGCGTATTATTGTGTGAATGGAAAAAAAGTTGCATAACAGAGTGTCCGTGTGTTCTATTAATGTTGATATTAGGAAGACTCGAGAGTTTTTTTTAGATAAAAAAAATTAAAAAGTTTTGTTATATCAATAATAAAATATATTTTTGTACTTTGTAATTGATAGTACATTTTTTTGTTTCTATGTCTGTTGTTGGCTGGGAATGAAGAGATTGTTGCTATTATATGAGGTCTTTACAAGTTTGAATCGTTTTTTGTAAGAGAATATTTTTGTGGGAAAACAGTTTTTTTTATCAATTTTGAGGGTGTTTCATCAAGTAAGTATTAAGATTATTATTGTTATATAATACATATTTATTGTTTGCAAATTTTTAGTTTTCTTTTTTTATTAACCAATTTTATTAATCTATGAAACGATTTTACAAGTTTCTGATGCCTTTGGTCGCGATAGTGGCCTTGGCATTGCCTGCAAGTATTGTGGCACAGACGACCTGTCAGATCAAAATCGTCGGTCAAGATGCATATGCCGATGGTTGGAATGGAGGTAGTTTGGCTGTGATGCAAGGAGGTACAACGGTGGCGACATTTAACGCTGCCGGTGCTGACAATGACGGTGAAGGCCCCGAGCTAGACTCGACGCTGGTTACCGTTAGTGACGGTCCGATCAGTTTTGTTTGGACGTCAGGCACGTACGACGATGAAGTTTCCATTTGGATATATTCATCCAATGGAACGCTTCTGTTTCAAGTCGAATACCCCACAGCAGGTACGATTTTCAGCATGTCAAATGCATGCTCGAATTGTTTTGCACCTGCCGGGTTGAATGTTGACAGTCTTACTACCGACTATGCCCGTGTGGTATGGAGTGGAGATGCCGATGGCTATGGTATTGTCTATGGCGAGTCTGCTGATGTTGCCAATGACAATGGAACCGAGACATCGACAACCGACAACTACTTTGAAATGACCAACCTTACATCGGGTACAGGATACACGGTGATGATTTGGTCGGAATGTGATGGTGGTGAAACCAGCGATACCGCTGTATACACTTTCAACACTATTGGCGACGCTGTTACTGACTTCCCATACTTGACAGGTTTTGAGTATGGTGAAGACAGTGCATGGAGTTTTGTCAATGATGCTACTAACCAATGGTATATAGGGACAGGTTCGGCCCGTTCGGGTGTGAGAGGTCTCTATATTTCTGATAACAATGGCACTACTGCTGGCTACAACAATAATGGTACTCAGTTTAGTTATGCTTATCGTATTTTCACTCTCCCCGAGACCGGTCTGTATTCAGTCGGTTTCGATTGGAAGGCTAACGGAGAAGGCAGCTACGACTATCTGCGTGCTTGGTTAGCTCCCGCACAGGACGTTACAATGCTTACAGCCGGTCATGACCCGGTTGGAGGCACCAGCTCATACAGTTACACTACTGCTACTCCTACTGGCTGGGTTGACCTTGGAGGCAAAATGAACCTTCAGACAACATGGCAAAGTGTTCATGCCACACCCGAATTGGCAGGTGGCAGCTACATGTTTGTTTTCATGTGGGCCAACGATGGCTCTGGCGGTACAAATCCTGGTGCTTGTGTCGATAACATCCAGTTATCACCACTTACATGCCCTGCTCCCGAAAACCTTGCAGTCAATGTTAATGAGACAGATGGCTATGCCGAAGTCACATGGGTTGACTCACTTGGTACAGCATGGGAACTTTTCTATGGTTCTACAGGTAGCACACCTACCAGCGAAAGCGATATAGAGTCGGTATCCACCACATCCTATCAGATACAGCTGTCAGACCTCGAACAAGGTTTCTATGATGTCTATGTTCGCACCGCTTGCGGCTCTGATGACAACAGTTTCTGGATAGGACCTGTTACTTTCAGCAATGGAGTCTTGGTGATGAATATGTCCGCTACTGGTTCAGACACTATTCATTCATGCGCAGCCACTATTTATGACAATGGTGGTCCCTCAGGAAACTACAGTGCTAACTGTCAGTCTACTTTGGTTATTTATCCTGGCAACCCTGGTGACTATGTAGTCGTTTCGGGTAATTCTTACACGGAGGGTTCATTTGACTATCTGACTATCTACAGTGGTGTAGGTACCACAGGTGAAGTGCTATGGACTGACAATGGTGTAACAGCACACCAAAACTTTGGTCCTTTCACATCAGAGGAAATTACAGTGGTTTTCCACTCTGACGGCTCGGTCTATTACGATGGTTTTGAGATCAATGTTTCCTGTGTTGCTCCTTCAGATTGCCAGCGTCCCGCTACTTTCAATGCAGTGAGTGTTACTCCCGACTCGGTATACTTTGAGTGGGTTGACTCGATTGGCAGCAACTGGGCTATCGCTTATGGTCCTGCAGGTACTCCACTGAGCTCACAAAACATTACCTATGTAGATTTCTCCGATACTGAGGGAGCCATAGGTAACCTTACCCCCAACACTCTATATGACTTCTATTTGATGACTATCTGCGGCAATGGCGAGGGCGACACCTCATGGACTCGCGATCTTACCATCCGCACCGCATGCAACTACATTGATAGCCTGCCTTGGACTCAGAATTTTGAATCGGCACCTACGGGTTCTAGCAATAACGCAACATTTGTTGAGTGTATGAATCGTCTCAACAATGGTACCAGCTATTTTGGATATCCTTATGTGTCCAGTTCCTCTACCTACAACCACACTCCTGGTGGCAGCAAAGGTCTCTACTGGTACAACACCACAACACTAAACACTTATGGCGACTACCAGATTATTGTCATGCCCGGCATAGACTTTGATTCATTCGCTATCAATGAGCTTCAGCTCAAATTCTGGGCTAGGAGCAGCAGCACCAGCTATAGTCCTGTTTTCCAAGTTGGTGTTATGACCAACCCCAACGACGCCAACACTTTCACACAGCTTGGTACAGTCAACGTTGGAAACAACACCGAATGGACTGAATATACCACCGCTCTGGGTACTTACGAAGGCACAGGCCACTATATCGCTATTCGCGCTTTGCGTCCCTCCAGCAGCTGGTATGCATATGTTGACGACATCACTATAGAGAGAGTTCCCAACTGTCCTCCAGTAGTTGACCTCACCCTTGGTGGTACCACTACCCAGGGCGCTTATCTCCATTGGAACTATATGGAAGGAGTACTTGAGGACGCTCCTGACAGCTATGAACTCGAGCTTTATGAGGTTGGAACCAACAACCAACCTGTCACTTTTACCACCAATGAGCCTAATATTGCCATCAACGGTCTTACCGCCTCTACAGATTATAAGCTGTACGTTCGTGTAGATTGTGGTGATGGTCTTGGTGCTCCCGACAGCATTTCATTCTCGACTCTTGGATTTGGTTGTGCAGAGATTGACGCCGCTCAATCGTTTATTGATACCATTATCGATGGTACAGTTACCAACACCTATATTCCTAGTTATTCGACCTACGAATACAGTTTGACTCAGCAAATCTTTACCGCTGCCGAGATTGGTCATGGTGGAGGTATAACAAGTATATACTTCAAACCTTCGGCATACTCTGTGGCTCGTGATTTGGAAATCTATCTTGGTCATATTCCAGAGGCAACAGCTTCAAGCTTTGTATTTCCATCAGATTTGACTTTGGTCTATACAGGTTCTTCAGTAATGCTGACAGCAAACCAGTTCAACGAGTTCCAGCTTTCAACGACATTTGCCTATAATGGTACCGACAATCTGCTCGTTATGGTTCGCGATATGACTGGTTCATGGAGTAGCGGCAACACATGGCTTGGTGCCAATGGTAGTACTGGTGTAAGCCGTTATATCTATCAGGACGGTACACCTTATGCTATTGGAAGTACAACCGGTGGTACATCAAGCTCATTCCGCAGCAGCATTATTATTGCTGGTGCTCCATGTGCTACTACTGCCACATGCGCAGCTCCCTATGTCTATGTTACCGATAATGACGCTACCAGTGTATCCATTGCTTGGATTGCTGGCGCAAATGAGACTTCATGGAATGTTGAATACCGCGTTTACGGTGATTCAGTATGGACTACAGTTGCCAACGGTGTAACCGTTACCAACTACACTATCGCCAACCTCAATCCTGCTTCAGATTATGAGGTACGCGTTGTCACTGTCTGCTCAGAGGGTGAGTATGCTGGTGTTGCTCGCTTCACCACTGCATGTGCACCTTCCAACCTGCCTATTACCGAAGATTTCCAGAACAGTCCTTATGGTGTCTTCGCACGCAACTGCTGGCTCATTGGCTCCACCAACCTGGGTACCTCATATCCCCAGCCTTACGTCATCAGCCTCCAGGGCGACACAGACAACAAGCTCTGTCTCTTCTACAACGGCGGTTACATGGTTATGAATCAGGTATCAGTTCCTCTCAACCAGTTGCAAATCCGCTTCACCCTTGTTCAAGGTGGCGACAATGTCCATTTCTTGATGGGTCTGCTTGAGCACCAGACTGATCCTATCAGCAGCCTCATAGTGCTTGATACTATTGTCCGCAGTGAAATCGACACAACCTCGGCTTATGCCCTGTACACTTACAACTTCGATAACATCGATCCACAGTACAACAACTACTACATTGCGCTGTGGGATGCTTTCAATGAAAACTATACTTTCATTGACGACCTCGTACTTGATTACATCCCCTCTTGTGCTCCTGTTACCGGTGTCACCGTTAGCAATGCAACCAACACCGGTGCCGATGTATCATGGACACCCGCAACCGCTGCTATCGGATATGTTGTAGAGTATGGTCCTCGCAACTTCGCTCTAGGAACCGGTACACGTGTTACCACCGCTGCTTCTGGTGTCAATCTCACAGGTTTGACACATAGCACCAACTATGATGTTTATGTCTACACAGTATGCTCTGCTACCGACACATCGGACGCTTCTTATGTCGCTCAGTTCAGCACTGCTTGCGATGTCATCAGCACACTGCCATACACCATGGACTTCGAGAACATCATGCCCAATGGATCCTCAGCCACCGACATTATGCCGAACTGCTGGAATTCATTCGCTATTTCCGGTACACAGCCTCACATTCTTTGGGGTAGCTCGAACATCTACTATCAGTCACCTACACATAGTCTCTATTTCTATAACGAAGGTATTGCAGTTCTGCCAGAGATGACAGCACCTATCAATACATTGATGGTATCATTCTTCGACTACAACCCCAATGCTGACGGTTTGGTTATCGGCGCTTTCGACAACACCGATTCAACTTTCACACCGATAGACACTATTGTATATGATGGCAGCACTAGCGCATACCAAGTACTCAGTTTCCTCGGAAACTATACAGGCTCGGCCAACCGCATTGCCTTCAAGAACTTCAGCAATAGTGGCAACACATATTCAACCCACTACATTGACGATGTAGTTGTTGATTTGTTACCCACCTGTACACCTGTTCGCAACCTGCATGTTTTCAGCAGCACCAATAGTACTGTTACACTTGACTGGGGTAGCTACAATGGCACCGACGACAGCTGGATTGTCAGCTATTCTACTACACCTCTCACCGACCCAATGCAGGGTACCACAATGGCTGTAACAGCTCATCCTTATACTGTGACAGGTCTCACACCTGGTACTGACTACTATTTCTATGTACGCAATGACTGCGGTGCTGGCGACTCCTCCATGTGGAGAATGGTTGGTCCCACACGTCCAGGCGTATGGATTATGCGTCCCAACATGACCGACACTGTATATATGTGCGGTGGTACTATCTATGACGACGCTGGTCTCAACCAGGGTTATGCCAACAGCCAGGATAGCTATATTATTCTTATGCCCGATGCACCCAACAACTTGGTTAGCCTCAATGGTACTGTTGCTACTGAGACTTGCTGCGACCGTGTTATCATTTATGATGGCATCGGTACAAGTGGCGCACAACTGTTCTACGGATATGGTACTGTCACTGATGTGACCTCGACCTCAGGTCCGTTGACAATTCACTTCCATAGTGATGGTTCTGTCAACTCATATGATGGCTTTGAACTCAATGTCAGCTGTATCTCTACCACATGTATGGTTACCATGCTGAGACGTGACACCAACTATGCTGAGAGTGCAAACTCATTGGCACTTACATGGGATGCTGTCACCGACGCCACAACCTATGAAGTAGAATATGGTCAGCCAGGTTTTGCCCTTGGTACAGGTACTACTTTGAGTACAACGACCAATAGCATTGTTATCAATGGTTTGGAAGGATTGTCCAACTATGAGGTTTATGTACGCAGCCTCTGCTCAGGCAGTGATACCGGTAGTTGGGCACATGCTGTATTCCAGACAGCTATGTGTGACAATGTTATTATTGCCCAAAACTTTATCGACTCAATAGCAGGCACCACATCAACCTACTCACCGATGGGTACCAGCTTCTACAACTATGGTTACAACCAGATAATCATTGACTCTGCTTATCTCTCTGAAATTGTTGGTGACATTAATGCTTTTGCATTCTCACCTGCTTCTTCAAGTCAGGGAAACCTCTACAACCACATGACAGTCTATCTTGCCAACATTTCTCCTGATCTCGATCTGAGTAGCACATTTATTCATCCTTCGACCGATGTTGTTTTCGATACAGTCATCAGTGATAGGGATATGTGCTATAACAGTAATGGCTGGCAACTCCACGGCTTTGACCATCCTTTCACCTGGGACGGCCATAGCAACATTCTGATATCAATACAGCGCAACCACGGCTCATACACAAGTGGCGCATCCTTCAATGCCCACACTCAGCCTGCAGGCAAGGGTCGTTATGTATACACCGATGGTAGTGCTTACAATCCTTCTACTGTCAGCGGTGGTACAGCAACCACCACTGTTGGAGACATCCGTCTGTTCAGCTGCGGTGCTGGTTGCGCCAAACCTGGTATAATGCCTACCACAAACGTAACTTATAATGGTGCCACTATCAACTGGAACAGCAACGCCACCGACTTTGAGGTTTCCGTCAAGGCTACCAACGAGGCTGTATGGCCTGCTGAGACTCCTGCTACTGGCAACAGCTATAATGTTACCGGTTTGGCTCCCGCCACACAGTATCAGTTCCGTGTACGCGCCATCTGCGACGCCACCGAGAACTTGATTTCTGACTGGGCTATGGGTACCTTCACCACTGACAGTCTGCCTTGCTTCGAGCCTAGCAACATCCACACCGAGGACATTGGTTATACCACTGCTACTCTCGCATGGACAGCTGCCGAAGGCCAGAACCAGTGGAGCATCCATATCTGGAACAGCATTCTTGATACAGACTATGTTGCCAACGCCAACCCGTACACCGTTGTAGGACTCCGCGACAGCACACGTTATTTCGCTACTGTCAAGGCTATCTGCGGCAACGGTGCTACCGAAAGCGGCTATAGCGACACTGTTGAGTTCATCACCGGAACCTGCGCACAGGTCACCGACGTCAACGTCACCAACCTCCAGGCCCACAGCGCCACAGTCAGCTGGACAAGCCTCGGAGTCGATACCTATGAGATTGAGTACGGCAACCAGAACTTCAGCCAGGGCGATGGTACAAAGATTGTGGTTGAGGGTGGCGTCACCACTTACAATCTCACAGGCCTCACCGACGACCACACCTATTCAGTCTTTGTCCGCGCAAAATGCGAGAATAACGTCTACGGCAAGTGGTCAACAAAGGTTGACTTCACCACTCCCGAAGGTGATGGTATCACCACAGCCGACGGCACCAACCTCTCAATCTTCCCCAACCCGACCAGCAACGTCACCACAGTCAGTGTGAACGGCGTAAACGGCGAGGTTAGCATCACCATCGTTGACATGAAC
>JAEEGL016763056.1_pt1 | contig 28331 bp, 26 predicted proteins | sample 9134231 | NCBI WGS metagenome assembly JAEEGL01 (sample SAMN16246548, study PRJNA631951) | gut metagenome | biome: gut microbiome; feature: rumen; material: fiber-attached | host: Bos | place: Iran: Karaj | collected 2018-10
CCTCCAACCTCGGGTCGAAGGCCCGCTCGCAGGACACGTAGAAATTGTTGGCATCCGCCAACGCGATCATTCCGCTTCGGCCTCCGAACGGACAACGGCGAACCTGTGAATCACCGCCGTCACCACTCCGAACACGCGCAGCTCCATCTCTCCGCTGAAGCGGATGGGCTTGTATGCGGGGTTGGCTGCTTCCAGCCAGACGCCGCCACGTCCCTTGCGCAGGGTCTTGACCGTGAACTCGCCGTCCACGCAGGCGATGACCACGGCCCCGTCCTCGGGTTCCAGCGAGCGGTCCACCACCAGCAGGTCCCCGGAGCGTATGCCCGCGCCCTCCATGGAATCCCCCTCGGCTCTCACATAGTACGTTGCCGCCGGTCTCGCCACCAAGAGCTCGTTGAGGTCCAGCGGCCTCTCCACATACTGCTCTGCCGGGGACGGGAACCCCGCCACCACGGCTCCGCCCATGAAGGGAATCGTCAACCTGCTCGGCTCTGCCGCCGCCGTGCCCACCTGTCTTGTCGTCGTCGTGTTCATCGCCGATGAGACTACCCCTCCGGTAGATGGTCTTCAAGGATTATATTGAACAGATGTCCAGTTATCCGCTTCTGGGAGAGGAGCCGTCTGTGCAGTCCGATTTCCCTATGCCATCCCCCTAAGCGAACATCCTCGTGGCTATTCTTCCTCGGCCTTCTGCGCCCAGTCCCCGTAGACCTCCCGCAAGTCGGTCAAGTCCGACTCGTCCGCCGCCAGCTCCGCCGCCGCCCGGTGATTCAGCAGTTTAGGAAGCTCGGACTCATCAATTTCCCCTACGACCAGTTCCTTTGTGTTCATGTTGTAAGACATATGATGTGGAATTGGTTCGTCAGGAAAACGAGCGGCCAGGAGTCGGCGTTGCAAGCTCCCAGCCCATCCAGGAATGGCTCCCAGGGCCATCTCGTCGAATCCCCTGGCAATATAGATGTTGCTCACTGTTTCAGCAAATTCCAGCATATACTGATAGCAATTTCTGCGATCTGATTCTTCCTTCAACCTCGGAAGGGCGTAGTGACCGACCTCGTGGCAAATCTCCCACTCTTGGTCGTTGCCGGGGCCATTTGGGTTCCGGCAGCGCCGTCCAAACTCCAAGCAGCGAGTAAACTGTCCATCGCGGCACGCCTTTCTCACAAACGAAATAGCGACGCGCAAGGCGAGGTCGAACTCAGGCGGGCTCTCCAACCCGATGCGTTCCAGAATGTCCAACACCTCTTGGGTACCACCTTCCGCGTATTGGAGACAAATCACCATCTTCATTAATTTGTTCCGCCTGCCCTGAACTCTCCAGTGGGCTTTCCACAAAAAGCGGGAGCCTTCGTCGTCGGAGTTGTCGCGTATCTCGCCGGCTGCCTCCCACCGCCGGATTCCAGCAATGTCTTCCACCGTGTCCCGTTTGCACGCTTCCAATTCCTCTCCAGCCATTTCGAGTAGAACGGGGAGCCATGCCTCCTCCGGCACATCGAAAACGCTATCGTCGGAGATAGGCGATTCGCCGCGAATGGCGGTCGACATGTCCCAGCCGTCCATCATCACCTCCCCACAATATTCCGTGGCCAGCAGCACGTCCAACACCTCGCGAATGGTTCTCCCTTGCGTTCCTCCCACGCAACAAAACAGGGCGGCCATCCAGATGAATCCGCTTTTCAAGGCCAAATGTGTCATCTCTGCTTCTCCTTGTTGCCGTGTTTTCTTGTCATGGCCGTTGATGCACCGGAGGGATATTTGTCATTCCAGACAATCCGACAGGAGCATTGGTCAAATGCCATAGTCTGTTGGTGCTTGTGTCATGGGTATACCACACACCGTAAACCTCCCCTGACGGGATGTCGCAGTTGGAACCACGCCAATACATCAAAAGACGTTGCATAAGATAAGCTATCGGGATTGCTTCATTGTTAATCAAACCGTAATTGCCCCAATCAACGGGCATCCATTCTTCACGAATTACGCCATCCGCATACAGCCCCTGAGAAATGATGTAAGGAAACAAATCTCGCAATCCGCAAGCATGGCTTGTTTCATGCGCAAGCGTATGCCCAATATCACGAGGATTGCCATTTGTATCAGTGCCACATGCAACCACCATGCCCCAAGGGTTGTTCACACCGTCGGCCGTGCCTTCTCCATTTCTGGAAAGACTGTTTACGAAATACACCTTGAGTCCGCCGAAATTCGGAATTTTTGACAGCAGTTGGCCATACTTATTACTGCTGCAAATAACATCCCAATACCCTTTGTCATATGGTATGGGCATGAGAGATGGATCAAGGTCGAGCTGTAATCCTGCTTGTGCCAGAATGGCGTTGGCCTTTTCGACCGCTTGTGTGATGGAATAGCCGTCAACGGCCCACTGACCATTGGGGCCCAAAACCACTCCGACCTTGGCCGTCACCACGGTCAGCGGCATGACCTTGACATGGAACGGCGGCAAGTTGAAGTCGCCGATGATGTCTTCCACGGACACAAGTATTTCGTCATCTCCGGCATTCGTCGCGCAGACCTCCACGGTACAGTTATCGTAGTTCTCCGTGAATTCCACCTTGTGGAAAGCGGAAGTCCACACAATCTTGTCTATAGGAAACGACACAAAAGGGGTTGGCATTATTGAAAACAACGCATTGCTTCCCAGGATGATGCCACTGGGATTTTCCAACGGAAGATTCAGGTCGCTGTAAATCGGCTCCATCCGAATGTCGATGGGCACTGCCCACTCCCAAACCGCACGGAAAGGGTAGTCCGAACGTCCCAGCCGGACCTCGTTCGGCCCACCGTCCGGCAGATCCGGCCAGTCATACAAGTCAACCCGGAAACGCTTGCTCGCCAGATTCGTGATGCAATCCGTCACGTCGAGATTGGAAAGGACCTTGGCCCCGTTTGTCCATTCCACCTGCTGAGTGTCCACTGTGATGGCATCATCCACGAGGCCAGAGAGTTTGACACCGATCGGGACGGCGTTGGAAAGTGATAATGGGGGAATCCCGGTGACAATTAAAAAGTTCGTCCAAACTGGGTAAGGCGGCCATGATGGTTCATCCCCGACAAAGTGGACCCCATATTCCTCCCACTCGTTCGTCGTCGTCACCACCCACCACACATTTGCTGCCGACGCGCTCGTGCCGGAGGCGTATTCCATTCCGTCGTCGATGCCGTCGCCGTCCGTGTCGGGCAGGTCCGGGTCGCTGTGGCTGACGAGCCATTCCTCGCCGTCCGTCAGGCCGTCGCCGTCGGAATCCGCAAGCTGCGCCGCCGTGTAGAATCGCACCTTGTCGTAGTCTTCCAGGATGTTTGTGCCGGTGAAGCTCCCCACGCCGTTCGTCACCGTCAGCACGCCCGACAGGTCCCAGGTGTCCGGCGAGCCGCGGAACCGTTCGCCGTCCACGTTGCGCCAATGGGTGAAATCGTTTGTCTCCACCTCGTTCTCGTCGTTCGTGAACACCACCGTCTCAACCCATGACGTGGTGTGCATCGCCCGGCAGAACACCTGGACCTCGCCATTCGATTCCCAGGCGAAGTCGAAATGGTAGTCCCCGTTCGTCGCCACCCAGGCGTTCATGAACCGCAATCCGTTCGTGTAGGGGCCGCCCCGCATGGGATATGCGGCTTCCAGCCGACTCTCGATCTCATCCCGAGCCGCATCATAGAGCGGCCAGTCCAGCTCGTCCACGAGCGCGCCGGTCAGCGTCACGTCGGCGGAGTCCGGCTTGGCGAAGTCCGTCGTGCCGCTCCAGAGGACCGTGCCGTTGGAATCGCGGAGGACCGTCACGGAACCCACCCGCTCCGCGGAGAACGGAACCAGCCATGTCGCCAGGTCGCGTACAGCCGGGGCGGCGTCCCAAGTCGAGGAGAACTCCTCCCACGCCGCAGGCAGCTCCCCCACATCCTGCACAAGCGGCTCATCCCCCCCGGGCGTCATCCGCCGATACTGGTTGCGCCAGATTTCGGCCTGCTCGGCAAGGTCAAGCTCGCCCAGGACGACGCCATCATCGGCATCCTCCGCTGGTGTGGTATCCCCGGTCCCCGTCCCGAACGCGCCAACGACGAGGGCAATCCCCGCAATTCCAAGGCTTAGCGGCAAAAAATGTCGATTTATGCGTGCGGCCATCCCGTTGAAAGCTTCCAGCCGAACCCCATTGTCCAAATCGGCACCGCCCTGTCAATGGAAATCGCGCTATCACCCCTTCACCATCCCCCTCCACCTCACGAGCAAATCAAAAAAATCGGTGGACCCTGCAGGACTTGAACCTGCGAAAAACTATTTGATTATTGGCATATTTTCAATTTTGGGAAAATATGGAGACAATGCTTGCATCTAACCCCGGTCTTGTGGCATTCTTTGCGCACACGAACGAAAGGCGGCGAAGATGGCAAGGAAGAGCAGCAAGAAGGGCACCGGGGGGCGCAAGGCGGCCGGGCGGGCCAACGGGCAAGGGAGCCTGGAGCTTCACGGCAAGCATTGGCGGGCAAAGTGGATGGTTGACGGGAAGGTCTACAGGAGGACGACGGGAACGTCGGACGAGCGTGAGGCCAAGAAAAAGCTCGCCGAGTTCGTCGCACCGTTCCGGCTCACCCGGACCGCGAAGACGGAATCCAAGACGGCGAAGGCCGCCAGCCGTTCGGGTCTGAGCGACACTGCCGCAGCTCTTGCCGCCGCGGCGCGGAGGACGCGGGCTGAGGCCGGGCGCCTGGCGGTCCCCCTCTCGAAGGCCTGGGACAAGTTCGCCGGGAGCCTCACCCGCAAGCCCGTTTCACCGGCGACTATGCGGATGTACGAGGGGGTGTGGGATGCATTTCTTCGTTGGATGAGAGAGAACCGTTCCTCCGTTGTCGGCGTCGCCGACGTGGACGGCGAGACCGCCCAGGAGTTCATGCGGGACGTGAAGGCGCGCTGGTCCCCCAAGACGTTCAACAACTACCGCGCCCTCCTGGCGATGGTGTGGGCGGTGCTGGACAAGGAAGGGGCTGGACTGGACGGGGCGAACCCCTGGCATTCAATCTCCCCCATGGAGAGAGACACGCACGTCCGGCGGGAGCTAACCGTCGAGGAGCTGGCCCGCGTCGTCGAGCCTCTTGACGGGGAGATGCGCGTCCTCTTCGCCATCGGGATTTACACAGGCTTGAGGCTGGGGGATTGCGTGAATCTGGACTGGGGCGCGGTTGACCTCGTGCGCGGGTTCATCCAGTGGACTCCACGCAAGACGAAGAAGCACGGGACAGTCGTCCGCATCCCGCTCTTCCCCGCTCTCCGAACGATTCTTTCGGAGACTCCAGCCAACAAGCGGCGGGGGCTGATTTTGCCGGAGCTGGCGGAAGAATACGGACGGTCCTCCTCCTACACCAGCGAGCGCGTCAAGCACGTGTTTGAGGATGCGGGCATCGACACGCAGGGCGACACGGGGCGCGCCAACCCGACAAACACGAAGACAACCCGGAAGGCCGTCGAGGTCGGCTTTCATTCGTTACGGCACACGTTCGTTAGCATGGCCGCAAACGCTGGAGTTCCGTTGCATATCGTCCAGTCCATCGTCGGGCACACCAACACGGCGATGACCGGCCACTACTTCCACGTCTCTGATGATGCCTTGCGCGGCGCCGTCGGCGTACTCCCCGATGTCTACGCCAAGACGGCCTTGCCCCCTGCCCAGGACGTGCAGGACATCGAGGCCGAGGTCGTGCCCACCCCCTCCCCTTCCGACGCACCACAGCGCATTCTGGAGGCCCTGGAGGGCATGGACGCGAAGAACTGGAAGCAGGTCCGGGACGAGGTTGTGCGGATGGTGAAGGACATGATGGAGGAGACGACGCGATGAGGACGAAGAAGTCGATGAAGACAACGACGGAGAAGGCCACCAGGAGGCCGCGTAGCGCGTCCGGCGCCACCGTTGGCGGCAAGAGTGCGGCGAGGGATGGTGGACGCCTTGCCGGGCTTTCCCGGGGCGTTTCCGGCGTGGCGGACGAGCCGGAGTACTTCACGCCCGTGAGCCCGGCGGCGGCGGACGTGGCGATGCTGCGGCGAGCGGACGAGGCGGAGTTGCGGGAGGAGGCCGAACGGCTCACGCAGGAGGCGTCGTCGTTTCTGATCTGTCTGGAGCTCGCCGAGCGCGTTCGGCTGCGGCTGGAGGAGGCGCCGGTGGCGGGATGGCTGTACGTTGCTCTCGACGGCGAGGGTGACGACCTGGCCGGATGGCTGGAAGTCGCATCGGAGCGGTTGCCTGGGGAGGAGGCGCGGGCTGTAGTGTGCGGATTGTGGAAAGTGTTGCTGGCGGAGGCCGCGGTCGGGGCCGACAAGCAGGTGCTGCTGCGGAAAGTGGAGGTGTTGCAGCGGGCGGCGGTGGCGGGATTGGCGATGTGGAGGAACATGGAGGGCGTTGTCATCGGCATCCAGGCGGCTAGGGGGTGGCGGTCGGCGGATGGGACTCCCGAGGCCGTGGCGGCCGAGGTGGTCCGGCAGCTTGCCCCGGCGGTGGAGGCGGTGGGCAAGTCGGCGGCTGGCGCGAACAAGGGGGCGGCGAAGGTGCTGCGGATGATGGGCAGGACCCTGGGGCGCGTCAACCGCCGGTATGCGGAGGAGGACTTCGAGGCGATGGAGAGGCTGTTGCCGAACTACGACGTGATGAGCGCGGCGGGGCAGGTTCTTCGAGAACGCTTCGGCGTCAAGGACCCGAGCAACGACGAGAAGAGGGCGATGGTCAGAGCATTCCAGCGATGGAAGCGCGACAAACGGTAAAATGTCGCAACAAGTTCTCCCGGAGGCCGTGCCAGCGGCTGGCGCGGCTTTTCGTTGCGCCAGCATCCCGCGACGGCCCGGATTTGTCGCACCCGAAACCTTGAGCCGTTGCGGATTTTGAGTTAGAGGCCAATCCCGAAGGCCGACGAATCCGCAAGGCGTTTTCACGAATGGGCAAACGATTGTTTGCGCCGCGTTGCGGGAGAAGGCCTGGGAGAAACGAGAAGATGAACGGTCAAGACCATGGGATGCTCGCAGCGGTGGCGGCGATGGTTTCACAAATCCAAAACAATAGCATCCGGGAAAGACTGGAACGAGCCCTCCGGGGCGAGGAGGCCGGGGCGGCGGACGAGCTTCGGCAGGAGGTGGTCAGCGGCCTTGAGGCGGCCAAGGTCCTTGGTTGCACCGTGCGGACGGTGCAGATTCTTGCGAAGCGTGGTTCTATCCAGCGGATCGTTCTTCCGGGACGCCTTCGCGGATGCGGATACAGCAGGAAGTCCGTCGAAGCCCTTGTGACGGCGGGGGTGTGATGATGGTAGCCCAGAATGGAAAAAGCCCGCGACGGCGACCGCGGGCTGATGCTGTTGCGTGTGGAACGAACAACACGGAGAACGTACCCCAGGACGCGGCCCACGTCAAGGAGCTTCACCTCCGTTTCGACACTCTTCCGCCGAGTCACACGCGGCAGTCGCAGACAAGGCTTTGCGTCGTCAACGGCAGGCCGCGGTCGTACAAGTCGCGGGCGCAGCGCGAGCAGGAAACCTGCCTGTTGTCGCTCATCATGGAGGCCCTGCCCGAAGGGTTCGTGCCGTTCGCCGGGCCCGTCGCCGTTCGCATTCGGTTCGTCTGGCCGTACCGGGCGGCGGAGCGGAAGGCTGTCGTTCGGAACGGCCTGGAGGTGCCGCACGTGACGAGGCCCGATCTGGACAACGTGGCAATCAAACCACTTCTGGACATGCTCGAACAGGCCCAGGTTTTCGCCCGCGGGGATGCCCAGGTCGCCGAGCTTCACGCATCGAAGGCCTGGGGGCCGCGCGGGTACTGGGCGGTGGACGTGGAGGCGCTGGACGGAAACGCCCCCCGGCCAGAAGGCCGAGGGGCGGGTGGCCCTGACCATCTTGAGGGCCGCAATCGGCCTTGCGGTCAAGTCCTGCCCGGGCTGGAAGGAGGTGCGGAATGAGCGGGAAGAAGCATGACGGTCGGACGGCGACCTCGCCGAGGAACGGCGCCGGAGGAGGCGCCCCGCTGAAAAACTACGTCCAATACGCGCGCGAGTTCCTGCAAGATTCACAGCTGTCGGTGCTGGAGTGGGGAGCCCGGTTCTACGTGTACGACGCCGATGCGGGAGCCTATCGCATTTGGGACCCCCGGCGACTGACCACGATGGTCAAGTCGTGGATGATCGAGAAGCATCCGGAACGGTATTCCAAGAACGCGGTCTCAGAGTCGGTGTCAGCTCTCGGGGTCGCCCAACGTGGCGTTGTTCCGCAGCCCCCCGCCTTCCTCGACAGCGAGAAAGACGCGTCGCAGTTCATTGCGTTCCGCAACGGCTTGCTTGACATCGCGGCGGCCAGCATTCCTTTGCGTCTTGAGCGCCGGGAGACCACCCGTCCGATGGTGTTCAAGCGGGTGAAGAGTCCGAACTTCTTCTCTACCAACACCCGCCCGTTCCAGTATGACCCGGCGGCAACCTGCCCGATGTGGGAACGCTATCTTGAAATCCTGGACGACGAGAGCCGGGAGATGATGCAGCTCTGGTTCGGGTACAACATCTCACGGAATCGGAGCCTGCCTGTGTTCGTGGTGTTCGTCGGCGAGCCGGGAACTGGGAAGTCGGTGGCGTTGTGCGTCCTCCGCGCCCTGATGGAGAACCGGCGCGAGCTTTCCTTCGGACCAGACGGGGAGGCGCGAGACGACCTGATGGACCTCACGTCTGTGCTGGCCCCCACTGTCACGAACCTGACAATCGGCGATTTCGGCGACAAGTTCCGCAGCGGCAGTCTGACCCGTGCCGACTCCAACATCTCCGACGAGGCACTCCCTTCGCGGGTGGCGGACGGGTTCGAGGAGTCGCTCAAGAACGTTAGTGGCGGGTCTGACGCCCGCTGGACGGACGAGGAAAAGCATGGTTCGATCCGTGGCAACCTCAAAGTCCGCGTCGCTTGCACCTTCAACGCGAACAAGTTGCCCGTCTGGAAGGACGAGAGCGGGGCACTGTGGCGACGGATGCGGGTGATCCCGTTCGATGTTCTTGTCAGGGGCACGGCGCAGGACGACGACAAGCTGGCGCGCAAGATCATTTCGTCAGAGATGCCGGGAGTCCTAAACTGGTCTATCGAGGGGGCGCGGAAGCTGGCGAGGATGCTGGACAAACGCCAACCATTTCCCCAGAGCCAAGCCGGCCAGTCACGCGTCGATGCCGTCCGCCGGAGGCGGGACCCGATGGAATTGTTCATCGATGAGTTCTACGGCGTCAAGAACGGGGCCATCACGATGCTGGACGACCTGTTCGCCGCATACGTCCGCTATGCAGACGAGCATGATCTGGACGACCCCGAGGAGTTCGACACGATTACGAACGAGCGGGAACGGGCCAAGCTGATGCGAGTCCGCCTTAGCCGGACCGCAAGGCGGGTCAAAGACGGCGTGGACACGGGCCGGAACCATGCGGGACGCTACCTGAAAAACCTAGCCCCAATTGCCGAGTGCACCATCGGACACGTCGCCACGAAACAGGACAGCGAAGCCGTCCGTCCAAGCCCGGATGATGCTCCGAACCCCGGCGAAAGCGTGACGACGTGACAGAAAACGCCCGAGAAGTACAATCTCAGAATAACCTATTTTTAGGTTTTTCGGAGATAATAAAAAAAGGGTGTCACACTGTCACGCTGTCACGCCCCGGGATACCCCATGCCAACCCATGTCAACCGACGGCAAGCCGTGGAGCGGAGCAACGCGGAGCGGAACCAGCAAGGCGCGTGCTTTCCATCCAATCGGCCCCCGGACGCCCGTCCGGGAGCCCAGCCTCATCCCCGCATCTGCCTTCCATCCCCGTCCCTGTCGGCAACCCTCCCCCGAGGCGGCGCGCCAGCGCCACCACGCCCACCACACCGCCACGCCTCACCCCACCCCAGCCCGGCCAATGCGCACGCGCCCGCGCGAACGCAGGCGCGTGGACTCCTGGGCGTTTTTCGAGATGGGACGGAAGCAGCCGCGGGCCCCGCGGGGGGCTGGTTTCGCCCTGGGAGGAGGGGCTGAGCAGAAACTCCGTTGTTGTTGTCAACAACACCGTTTCTTCCGGCCTGGGCCTTCCGAGGTCGGAGGAGGGGCGTTCGGGGAAGAAACGCCGTTGTTCACGTGAACAACGCGCGTTGTTGTTAGCAACAACGTCAGTTCTTCGCCCATGCCCCCAGCGAACGGAGAGACCCGCCAGCGTCCCCAGCGCAGGTTACCCTTGTGAACAATAAAGTTTTTGCTATCGTGTCAATAGCAAGTTTATGATTTGAATCTGTCTGATTTTGCTATTGACCCAATAACAAAAGCAAATATTAGAGATTTTTTGTGATTTGTGGCTTGACGTCTCCGAGTGGCTTGTGGCAGGGTAGTAAGCAGTTCGGATGACATGACAAGAGTGTCCGAATGGCGCGGAGAGCTGAACGCGCGAAAAGACATACAGGCATTTGCCCTTCGTCCCGACCGTGGATGTCAAGACATCCTCAGCTTACGGCGGGCGGAGGGTTTTTTTGTAAGGAATGATGAAGTGATGAAGACGAGAAAGATGACAATCGAAGTCAAAATGCCTGCCCGTGTGGCCGATTGGCTGGAAAGCATGAAAAGCCCGATAGAAGAGTTCGGAATTAATGGGGCATTGGCGGCTTGGCTGGAAGAACAACTTGGTGGCGGACTGGCGCGCGATGTGCAAAGTCTGCTCTTTTTCCACCCCGTGACGCGCGAGGACGAGCTCTTGGTGAAGAAGGCCGAGCAGCTCGACAAGCTGAATCTGCAAGAGTGTTTTGAAGTGCTCGGGGTTCGCTTCGCGGATGTCTCGGCGGGAAGGGAGTGAAGGATATGGCAATCAAGATTCGGAATGGCGCGCGGGGGATTCACGTCACCATAGACGGGGAGGAACTGGACGCCTTGGAACGGGCGGCGCTGGCCATGAATCGCATTAGCTGGGGAGACAAAGACCCGCCCAACACCGCCTTTACGGTGTTCCGTGCCTTTGTGTGGCCGTGGGCGGGACAGTTTCTCGAAGACCCCAGCCAAATGGCGATGGACATTTTGGACGGGATTGCAACCGATGATGATGGAATGACAAGCGCGCCCGAACCCGTCCATTCCCAACGGCTGGCGGAGTTGAGGGCGGCATTCGAGGCGGAGGGGCTTTTGGAGAAGGGGGGCGAAGCATGAGCAAGAAAATGAAGAAGCAGGGGCAGACGGTCATGGTGATTGTGGCGTCGATGCCGGCGGTGATGGAGGCGGTCTACCGCAGGCCGGACCGGTTCGGCACCGACGGCGCATTCGAGTACCGGGTGGCCGAATGGATTCGGGCGGACTGCGAGGCGGAGGCCTGCGATGCGGAGGACGACGGCATCGATGTGAATCTTTCAGACGACGACATCCGCGACTCGGTGGACCTTCTGGGGACGACGTTCGTGGACCGCCCGATGGCCGAGAAGGTGCTGGCGCTGCTGGGCATCGAGGCCGACGACGAGGAGGCGGCACGATGAGCGGGGTGTCGGTTCGCGTTCGGGGATCGGCAGAGTGCGTCGCCGCTGGCGTTGGCAACATGGTCGTCGCTGGCGTTGGCAACGTGGTCGTTGCAGGCGCGCCGGCGGGGCGGTGCGTCGTGGTCGGCGATGGGGGGCGGGCCGAAACGGTCGTGGTGCCGCGTGGTCTGCGCAATCGGATCGAGCGCTGGGCGAAGGAGAAGAGGATGCCGTTTGCGGTGGCCGTCGTGCGGCTTGCCGCGGTCGGGCTGGCGGCGGAAGCGAGGAAGTGATGAGCGGGGGACGGCGGACGGTGCCAGTCGCTGGTCCTCGTTCGACTGGAGGCGGATCAAGCCGTCGCGGGACTGATCCGGGAGTACGAGGCGCGCCAAGGTTGACGAAGGAATACTATGACTTCCTGATGGAGCTCGCCGCCGATGCCCTGGTCCAACTTGTCATGCGGCGGATGAAGGAGGGCAAGCTCCTCTCGCCCCCCGCTGATGGTCCCGAGCGCGCCGACAAGACAGGCCCCCAGGAGTCGGCCCCATAGCCCGGGTCCCTTCATCCCACCCCCTCCTGACGGAGGGGGCTTTTTTCTGCCCCGGCGGTGGCAACGCAACATACCGTAGATTATGCGACGTTACAACGCAAGTCCATGCGTTGCCGTTGGTTGTGGCTTGTGCGAAAAATGGGCGGCTTGTGAAAGCCAACGGTTCAAGATTCATCATTCGCGGCGGACGAGTCGCAAGGTCTTGCAGTGGGGTGGGTTGTGTCGATGGTCCGGCGATTGGTTTAACAACCGGGTGAGGCGGTTTTGTTCCCTTCCCCGGCGGGCGGATCGCGCTGGCGGAACGACGGTGCTGATGGGCAGGCAGGAGGGGGGCGAAGTGCCCATCCCCTCCCTTGCTCCCCGGGCACCGCGGGCGCGCCCGCGCGAACCCACTCAGAATGCGCCAGGTCGCGCCGGAGTCGTCGATGGGCATGGTTGCCGGGCCAGGGCGTACGGATGCGTCCTGCGCGCTCCTGTGGGCGTTTCTGGCCTTCGCGCGCGCGAGGAGGGGGTCGTCGGGACAGCCGGTCGAAGTGGTAGGGGGGTGCTTCCCCCGTTCGGGCGGGGGTGGGAAATGGGTTTCGGCCCCCCCCCGCCCCCTTCCCGCGGGAGAGGGCGTGGGGAAAATTTTTCGACCCGAAATTGGGTTTGAGGCCGATGGTGTAGACCATACAAAGGAGATTCCCGTGAGTGCCTTGAGCGATCTTTTTCCCGGCCATTTCCCGCAGCGCAAGACGGAGCCCCCGCCTGCCCCGGGCCCCTACATGCCGTTCCAACCGCCGGAGCCGCGTCCCCCGGTGCCGACGGATGGGGCGGGCTTGCAGGACGAGGCGATTTATCAGACGGAGGCGGCGCGCCGGGCGACGCGGGAGGAGATGCGGGCGAAGGGGTGGAGTTGCTGAGCCTCGTCCTGCAACGAGCGAGGCACGGCGGAGAAACGCCGTTGTGGAATTTCACAACGCGCGTTACAGGCGGAAAAACGCCGTTGTAAACGTTTACAACGCGCGTTCTTGTCGCTAGGCTTTGAGGGCTGTTTCGGCCTGCTCGTCGAGGCGGGCGAGGGTGGCGTCGGGGTTGTCGGAGATGCAGGCGATCACGTTCTGCGCCGTGTCGCGGAGGGCGTCGGGCTCGATAGCGCTGATGGACTCCGAGAGCATTAGCCGCTGGCGTAGGCGGAAGGCGAGGAGCCGAAGGACTTCGCGCTGGGCGGCGGCGAGGTCGGGGACCTCTTCGCCGGTGGCGGCTGATGCGAGGGAGATGAGAAAGCGGTCGGAGGGGATGGGGGCGGCGTCGGGAGCGTCGAGGCGTTGGGCGAGAAGTTCGCCGGCGGCGCGGGCGATGAAGCTGGCGCGGACCTGGGCCTGTCGGTGGGGATCTCCGTGGCGGCGGGCCCTCCCGTCCTTCGGGCGGTTCGACGGGACGAGCCGGACGAGGCGGGGGCGCAGGTCGTCGAGAAGGATGGCGTGGCGGCCGCCGGATTCGTCGTCGCCGGCGATTCGTTCGCGCTTGAGGATTTCGACGCCGAGGCGCTTGAAGATGTCGCCGCCGATTTCATCCAGCGGTTCTTCGGAAGCGACGAGCGGCGCGTCCCGCAGACCATCTGCGCGGATGCGGGCGACCTCCCGGCCGACGAAGGCGGCGACCTTCTTCGCGTAGCACGTTCGCGCAAGGCAGGAGTTCTCCATCCGCTTCGGGCAGGCGGCGCAGGCCGGGGCCGGGGTGAGGGTGGCGTCCTCGGTGGAGAATGGAGCGGAGGCGAGCGACGGGGAGGACTCGGCGATGTACGCGCGGAGTTCGTCGGCGTCGGAGAGGAGATAGGGCCTTGACTCGACGACTGCCCCCGCGTCCTCGGTGGGGAGGAGAGAGAGCAGGGCGGCGGCGGCGGGGGTGTAGTCCGTATCTGCGAGCTGTTTCAGGATGGCGGGGGCGAGGCCGGCGAGCTTGATCCGCTGTCTGATGTAGTTCGGGTGCTTGCAGATGCGCTTGGAGATCTCGCCGACGCCGACGCCAAGGCCGATGAGTTCCTTGAAGAGCTTTCCCTCCTGGATCGGGTCATTGTCGCACCGCTGGACGTTTTCGATGATGGCGAGGATTCGCTGTTCGGCTTCGGGCAGGTCTTCCCGGACGATGGCGGGCACGGTCGCGAGACCGGCTTTGCTGGCGGCATCGAGTCTGCGCGAGCCGTAGACCACCCGGAACTCCTTCGGCCCGGTGGCGAGCAGGCAGATCGGGCTGAGTATCCCGTGGAGTTTTACGGATTCGACGAGCTCTTCGTCTGCGGTTCGGGCATTCCAGGGCGGGGTGGCGATGGACTGGATGGGTATCTGTTGGATGGCTGTCACGGTGATGTCCTCCTTCGATGAAGGCCTTGGCCGCAAGTTGGGTCGGCGGCCGTTGTCGATGAAGCGCAAAAAGTCCACGACGAGGAAGAAGGCGGAGTCAACCCGGTTGAACCGCCTGGCCCGGCGTGCGCTGATGACGCCGGCGGAGAGAGAAGCGGCGGCTGAGCGGGAGTTCGAGTGGAGGAGTCGGCAGGCGAGGTCGGGGTGGATCACGCGGAGGAAGAACGCGGGACTCCCCCCCGGTCCGGTCCCCCCCTGCAAGGCGGTGCGCCTGTACCTGGATGACGTGAGGACACTAGAGCGGATGTTCCCCGGCTGCAAGCCCAGGGAGGCGTTGAGGGCGTTGCTGCGCGAGCTTGTTGGCGGTTGAAGTCGAGGCCATTACGGGGGGCAAGAGAAGGAGAGACACAATGGCAAGAATCACGGCAGAAACGAGGGCAAAGATCAGCGCGTCGATGAAGGCGATGTGGGCGCGGAGGCTGTCTGGGACCCAGCCCACGGTGGCGGTCGATGTCTACGAGGACGACGCGAGGTACCTTGCGCGCTACGCGCCCACGTCCGCGAAGGCGGTGTCGCTGCTGCTGGAGGCGGCCCGCTTGCTTGACTGGCGATTCGATCCTGCGGCCGGCCGCTGGCGTCCTCGTCTTCCGAAGGCGGCGCGGGCGGAGGATGGCAGATGAGCGGCTTCGGGACCGCCGTCTCGTACGCGCTCAGCCTGGAGAGCAAGCAGTTTCTCGACGGCCTTCGGAGCGCGCGGGCCGAGGCGCGGAAGGCCGCAAAGGAGATAGAGTCATCGGGCCAGCAGGGGGCGAAGGGGCTGGCCGGGCTGGGGCAAGCGGGCAAGGCCGCGGGCGACGCGTTGAAGGTCTTTTCGGCGGCAGGGAATGCGTTCGCCCAGGCGCTGAGCGGAAACCTGACGGGCGCGGCGATGAACGCAGCGACGGCAATCAAAGGCCTTACAGCTGCGATGCAGGCCAATCCAGTGATGCTGCTGGTGTCTGCGCTGGCGGCGCTGGGGCAGGTGCTGGGGGAGGTGGCGTCGAAGTGGTCGAAATACAGGGAGAGGGTTGCGGATGCGGCGGAGGAGCACGAGCGATTCGTCCGGCACTTGCACGACATGCAATTCGGGAACCCGTCGGAGCAGTACGTCGATTCTCACGTCGAGGGGTTCAAGACGGTTGTCGGTGAGGGCAACGTAAACCTGTCGCAAGAGATCTTGGAGTCCCAGCGGCGGGAGGTCGAGGAGAGGCGCCGGGACGCGGAGAAGGCGAGCGAGAAAGCGAAGCATTGGGCCAGCTTGAACCCCAAGGGGCAGTTCACGTACGACGACCCGACGGCACCGTTTGGCTATGTGCACGTGACGGGCGCGGAGGGCGCGGCCAGGGCGAAGACTGAGCGGGACGCGGCGGAAGAGGCTTACAGGCGCCAACTGGAAATTCTGCGCGGCTATGAGGCGGTGCTCGCCAAGCATGACGGGCAGCAGGCGGAGGCGGACGCGAGGGCGAAGCGGATTGCGGCGGAAGCGGCGGAGGCGTCGGCGGCGGAGATGGAACGCAGGGCGGCGGCGCTGGCGGAGGGCGACGAGGAGGCGATGCGCCAGCACCTGAAGCGAATGAAGTCGGCGGTCGATGAGAAGTTCGGGCCGGAGGCGGACTACGAGGGGAGGTTGAAGGCTGGGACGGCGAGCCGGGAGGAGGTCACGGCGAGGCGGTCGGTGGAGGACTACGCGGGACGGATCGCTGAGGTGGTCGCGCGGGAGGCGGCGAAGGCGGCCGACGAGGCAGAGCGCGAACGTCAGCGTGCGGCGGCGGCGTGGACTGAGTCGCGCCAGGCGGACGAGCGGCTGGATCGGAGTCGGGAGTCGGCCCTTGTCTCCGGCGGGGACGCGAATGCGCTAAGGGCGTGGGCGGCGCGGCTAGGGCGGGAGGCAGATGTTCGGTTCGGGGAATGGACGCCGTCGAAGGCGATGTCGGCGACCCAGGACGAGCTGGACGCGCGGGCGACGGTGGCGCGGATGCAGAACGAGGCGCGGCAGATCGAGGATGCGCGCCGGCGTGAGCAGGAGCAGCGGCAGAGGGCGGCGGATGCCGAGCGGAGAGAGCGCCATCAGGAGCGGCGGTCGGCGGTCGAGAACCGGGTCGCGAACGTCCGCCTGAGCGAAGACCCGGCGCTGATGGAGAAAGCGGCCCGGGCGATGTTCGCGGACGCGAACAAGCGCTATGGCAGACTGACAAGCGCGCGCTTTGTAAACATGTCAGCGGAGGAACGGGAGCAGCGCACGACGGCGAAGGATTTGATGGACCAGGCCCGGAAGATTCGCGAGGAGCAGAGGGGCGGTGTCGGGGTGCTGGCCGTGCGCGGGATGACCGTGGGCGACGTGTTCAACGAGATGCGCGGGATGGGTGGGGCGAAGATGGCGGAGGACAAGGGGGAGGACGAAGAGCGGCGGCACCGCAAGAAAGTTGACTCTATCGAGGGGCATGTCAAGCGCATCGCCGAGGCGTTGACCGGGGAATCGGGTGTGGCGTGATGAGAAGGAGCGATGGACGATGAAGAAGCAAGGCAAGAAGTCGATGGAGAAGAAGAGCAAGGCGGCGCCGTCCGGCAAGGTGGCGGCGGACCGGGGCCCGATCAGCGTCGAGGACACGGGTGAGTCCCTGGTCGTTCGCGTGGAAGGCGAGGCGTATGCAGGCCTGCGTGAAGTGCTGGCGGATAGCCGGGTAGCCGACGCGCGGGCGTCGGCGGCGCTGTCGCTGTTGGCGATTGCACGGCAGCTTCTGGCCGAGCTGGTCGCGGACGAGTCCCTGGCGCCTCTCCCGGATTACGGCGAGTAGAGCCCGCGGGGCTGGCGAGCCATAGCCCCGCAGAGGCCCCCAGGAGGCCCCAGGAGCGCACGGTTAGCCCGAGGGCGGCGAGAGGCCGGGGCGTGGCCCCGGATGCGTCCTGCGCGAAGCTGGAGGGGCTGGCGGGGGTCTGAGGCGTTGAACGTCGAGCTGGATCGGCGGGAGCGGATCGTGGAGGACGGTGTTGGGGTCGGCCATACGGTCGAGGGAGGCGGCATCCATTCAGGCGTGGGTGACGTGAGTGCGGTGCTGCAACAGGGCGAACATGCCCAGGGCGGGCAGGTGGTGGAGAGCGGCAGGGGCTAGGAACCCCATAGCTCTGCGCAGGAGCGCGACGATGGGCCGGGGCCGTGGTCTGGGCGCGGAGGACGGCCGGACGCAACAGATGCGAAGCTGGAAGTGGTAGAAGCGGTGTCCCAGGGATAGCAGGGAAAAAACCTTCTCGCCCGCGGCCGCGCATAATGCGCGTGCGCACGAGAAACCGGGTCCCACGGTCGTCGGAGAGGGGGTAAGCGGCGGCTGGGACAATATGGGGACAATGGACGCGGCGAATAGGGGTGTTTTGGGGCGAAACGGGGCGAAGGGCCCAGACACGAAAAACCCCGAAAACATTAGGAAATTCCAGCGTTTTCGAGGCAAAATGGAGATTGGACCCTGCAGGACTTGAACCTGCGACCAAAAGATTATGAGTCTTCCGCTCTGACCGACTGAGCTAAGGGTCCGCCGTTGCCGTCCATCCTACCTTTCCGCCCTTCCCCTCGCAAGCCTCCATTTTTTATCAGCCGTTTTACCAGACAAGTTGTTCTTGACAAATCACGCGGAATCCTGCGGTCCGCCCACTTATCGCCACTCGTGCTTCGGATACTTCCGGGCCAGTTCTGACCGAATCCGTGGATAATGCTCCCGCCAGAATCCCTCCAGGTCGCGGGTGATCTGTACAGGACGTTGCGACGGGGCCAGCACGTGCACCACCAGCCCCACCCGCCCCAGGACCACATTCGGCGCCGTGTTCGTGCCATACAGCTCCTGAATCCGCACCGCGACGTAGGGCTCGCCCCCGTCCACGTAGTTCACCTTGACCGACCGTCCGTTCTCCAATGTCACCCGCTCCGGGGCCGCCCGCTCCACGCTCGCCTGCTGCGCCGCCGACAGATACGACCGGACCGTCCCCAGCACTGGGACATCCTTCAGCTCCCGCAAGGCCACATGCCCCGCGCACAGCTGCCCCACGATCAGCTCCCGCGCCGATTCGTCATACGCCGGCACCTCCGCCTCGGGCCACGCCTTCGACACGAGATTGGTGCGCGCGATCCACGACTCCACGCTTCGGTCCCAGCGTTTGAACGGCAGCGCATCCAGCCGCCCCACGGCCTCCGCCAGCAGCTCCTCGCCCTCCGCGCGCGGTACTTCGCAAGGCTGTACCGACAACGCCAGGCCCCGGAACACCTTCCGCCGCTCCCCGACCGCCCTCCCCGCGCCCTCATCCCACGCCGCCCGCACATCGTCCCAGACCTCATCCGCGAACATCTCCTCCAGCCACTCCTCCTTGATGGCCGTCGCCTGCGTAATCCGCGTGGTGGCCGCTCCGTCCCCCGTTCCGATCTCCGCGACCTCCGTCGCCACCAGCAGCGACGCCTTCCCCGCCAGCGAATCCCGGTCCAGTTCGGCATTCCGCCCCCACGACAGCTCGCACCGCCGCGTCCCCGCATCCAGCCGCCGCGCCACCCGGTCCGAAAACGCCGACAGCAGGCACCTCGCCAGCACCTCCCCGCTCACCTCGCCGCCCTCCCCTTCTTGTGATTTTACGAAAAATCCTTCGGAACTATCGGCTTTTTCCATTCCGCCCCCCCCCACCAGCCCCTGCCCCGCCGCAATCGCCAAGAACCGCCGAGCCAATAGCCCCGCCGCCCGCGCCGCACCCGCATGGATGCCCAGCCGCTGACACGTCTCCAGATCGAAACGCGCCGCCGCCGCTCGCCGCCAGGCTCTCGCCGCAAAGGTGAGGTCCGAACCTCCGCCCGTCCCCAGCACATCCGCCCGATACCGCTCCGTCCGATCATCCACCCGCCTCAGCAGCACCGACCGCCCCTGCCCCAGCGCGCACAGCAACGCGACCTCCCGGACCGCCCCCTTCGCCCCCCGCGCCTCTTCCTCGCCCGCCGCGATCAGCATCCGGGCGTTCCGCGGATGCACCGGAAATGCCGCCATCCGCCGTCCAAGCTCCGTAATCTCGTTCTCCGGCCCTAGCGCACCCAGGTCATGGAGCAGGCCCTCCGCCCGCGCCAGCGCCTTCTCGCCCGGCGCCTCCAGCCACGGATACCCCCGGAAGTCCGTCACCCCCAGACACGCCAGCGTCAGCAGAATCTCCGCCGGATCGATCCGGAGAATCTCGGGCGTTTCGTGCGCCGGTCGTCCCCGCTGGTCGTCCGTCCCCCATAGCCTCAGACACATCCCCGGCCCTGTCCGCCCCGCACGCCCGGTCCGCTGCTCCGCCGACGCCTTGGAGATCGGCTCTACCATCAGCGTGTCGATGCCCCGGTACGGATCATGCCGCGCCACCCGGGCCAGTCCGCTATCCACCACCAGCCGCACCTCGGGAATCGTCAGCGACGTCTCCGCGACATTCGTCGCCACCACGATCCTCCGCCGCCCGCTCCCCCGCCCCACCGCGAGGTCCTGGGCCTCCGTCGGGAGCTCCCCGTGCAACGGTACGATCTCCGCCCCCCGCCCCGCCCCCGACCGCCGCAACGCCTCCACCGTCCGCCCGATCTCATACGCGCCGGGCATGAACACCAGCGTCGTCCCCTCCTCGCCGATTCCCTCCCGCAGCGCCCCTTCGATCGCCGCCACCGCCCCATCCCACGGCTTCAGCCCCTGCAACGCCCCTAGCTGCCGCACCTCCACCGGATACGACCGGCCCTGTCCCTCCACCACCCGGCACCCCGGGAGGAAGCCCTCCACAAGGCCCGTCTCCAGCGTCGCCGACATCACGACCAGCCGCAGGTCCGGCCGTCCCGCATCCCCCGCCGCCTCCTGGAGCCGTCTGCACTCCGACAGCGTCACATCCCCGTACACATGCCGCTCATGGAACTCATCGAACACCACCGCCGCCACGCCGTCCAGCCGCCGATTCTCCGCCAGCCGCCGCAGCAGCACCCCCTCCGTCTCATACACGATCCGCGTGTTCCGTCCCGCCCGCGACTCCATCCGCACCCGATACCCCACCTCATCCCCCACAGACGCCCCCCGCTCCTGCGCCACCCTGACCGCCAGCATCCGCGCCGCGATCCGCCGAGGCTGCAGCACGACAATCTGCCCATGCTCCCCCGCCAGTCCCGCATCCAGCAGCATCTGCGGGACCCGCGTCGACTTCCCCGAGCCCGTCGGCGCGCAGATCGCCACCCGGTTCCCCTGACGGCACGCCTCCACGACCTCCCCCCTGACCTCTTCGATTGGCAGCCATTCCATCACGCACACACCTTCTTCCGGGCGCCATCATCCAACGCCCTCACCCATCCTCCCCCCTTTTCCCCTCCCCCGCAACCACATTCGCCCGCTCTTTCCTAAAACGGCGCAAAAGCAGAGGCGCCACGGCAACCGCATGTTTCCGCTCGCCGCAGAAGCGCGCACCGCCAACGGTCCTCACTCCGGCAGCAGTCTTCGGATCAGGGGCAGAACCGCCTCCTCGACCACGGTGTCATTGAGGCGGTGCTCGCCGTCAAACCAGAGCGCCTGTTCGGGCAGATAACGCTCGGCAAATTCGTCATGCGTGTGGACGATGGGGTCGGAACGGCCAAAAAGCCCCCAGCAGAGACGGCGGTCGGCGTCGTCCAGGCCGTCGAACTGATGCTCCTCCATCTCCCGGAAATGTGCGATGATGGCCGGCGTGACCTTGCCTTCGCGCTCGCCGTCCCTGCGCTTGTTCAGCCACGTGAAGCGGCCAGGCTTGAGGACCGAGTAGATCTTCGACATGTGCAGGGCCGGATTGATGCAAATCCGCAGATGGCCGCGCATCTGATGGCCGTAGAGTCCGCCCATGCTCGTGCCGACGATGAGGTCCGGCCGCTCCTCCGCGCAGAACCGCCGGAGGAAGGGAAGCCCCTCCGCAGGGTCCAGCGGAATGTCCGGGGCCAGCACCTGGTCATGGCGGAACCGGGCGCGCAGCAGCTGAACCGTTCCCGAGCACCCCGATGACGCAAACCCGTGAAGATAGACGATCTTTCGCATGAAATCCCTTCCTTTTCGTGTCCGCCCCAGTATAGGATTCCAGCCACCGAAAGCAAGGCAAGAGCAGTTTTCCGTCCTCTCCGAAGGCAATTCGGAAAAAATTTGAAAAAAGTTCTTGCCTCCGAGGGGATGAACGTATAGACTTCGCGGGTCGTCTGACAGTAGTGGAGGCGTAGCTCAGTTGGAAGAGCAGCTGACTCTTAATCAGCGGGTCGTGGGTTCGAGCCCCTCCGCCTCTACCATTCTCAAGCCCTTGAAAATCAAGCAGTTGCGAAGTTTTCAAGGGCTTCTTTTTCTTCAGGCACGGGAACGGGGCAAAGAGACTGAAAACGCCTGGAAACGACCACAAATGACAAAAATCTTGCCCTACAATTGCCCCAACTTTTTCTCGTGGCGTACCCCTATTTCCCCTGAGTTCCAACTGGGAAAACCACTTTTTCTTTCTCCTTTCCTATGTTCCACGCCACCTTCTTCCCGGGATCGCCCGGATTGAGTATAGGCGGTTTTCTTTACCTATCCCCGGCCCTCCACATCAAGCAATCTCAGCTCATGCGCATACGAATGTTCTTGTCCGGCTCGCGAAAATCACACACATATCGACTTGCACATCCTTGCCTACAAGCCATATCTCACCCCCGGTGACACGGTCAGAGTCTCACCCCTCATGCTATGGGGTATGAACGGAGACTTCGACGGAGGCTTCCACCGTGGGGCCATCTGGTCTCGTTTTCCGGTTGACAGGGAAGCGTCGATTTGGACAATTGACCTCGGCTGGATGCCACTGACAGGAAGACCGCCATGAAGGGACATTTTTTTCCGCTAAGCCTGGGAATTGCCGCGATTGTACTCGTCGTGGGGGCGTTCGGGACGGGAACCGGGGACAACACACCGGCCGGCGATGCCGATGATGGCGTCATCCTGGGCGAGGTTGACCTTGCCGAGCAGGCCGAAATCTGGCGCAACCAGTATCGGCGGATGACGCCCGGGGATGGTCCCTTGGTCCAGGACGTGGGGGAGCTGCCTGCGGCATGGGAGGAGTTCTCCTCGGTCTGGGACGCCGCTCCGGCTGTGCGCGACCTGGCGACATGGCTGGTCCCGTTCTCTGCGGAGCGGGACGGCTTGATGACGGTCCTCCGCGATTCCAACGGCACGGTCCTCTGGCGCGGCACGACGGACTTCGCCAAGCCGGAATCTGTCGACGTGACTCTGACCGGCGCTCTCGTGGACGAGCTCGACTGGCCGCTCTATGACACAGCCCAGGACGAGATCGAGAGTCGGCTGGCCGCGAGCCGGATGGATGAGGGCAGAGGCCTTCCCGGTCGGCACGGTCCCTACACGAACGGACTGCGCTTCACGAATGCCTGGGTGGCGACGAACGGAGACTACCACTTCGACTTCGCCTGGGAGACTGATGCCGACGTGCAGGTGTTCTGCCGCGCGATGCACACCACGTCATGGATCGAGACTGTTGTTTTTACCAACGACGAGAACCAGGTCGTCACCAATGATTTCACCCATTGGCGCAACGTTGACGGCGAACGGTTCAGAGGCTCGCCGGACACCAGGGACATGCTGGGCGTGCTCACGGTGACGAATGGCGGTGGGAGCTTCACCGACACGAACATCCTGGAAGACTACGACAAGGTGCGCTTCTACACGGCGGCCCGGCTCGTGGATTCGGACGGCGACGGCCTGACGGACGGCGAGGAATGGCTCATCAGCCACAGCGACCCGGACCTGCCCGACACGGACGGCGACGGCATCGACGACTGGACGGAATACGCCTCTGGGACAAGCGCGTCGGCATCGAACATGTGGTGGGTGGTAACGACGACGAACACTTTGCATAAGTGGGTATGGCTTGGCTCAAACATTCCTGTCACGCCGAAATATGTCACCAATTATCCAGTTGCCGGGGCGCGTCCCACCACCAACAGCGTTGTCCATGATGTGAGGATTACCGGGTTCGTGGATGACATCCTTTGCGTGGATGGAAATGTGGTCGGAGACTGGGATGCCGGAACAACGAATTTTGTCAATCTTAGTGTCCTTGCACAGACAACAAACGCCCAAGGCGGACATTTGGATCTGCAACTATGGGATTTTCCTGCCCAGGGGTATACCGGGGAAAATGAGGTGAAGCTGGGCACTTCATTTGAAGACCCCTTCCGCGTTGTCTGGGAGTGGTGGGTGCCGTTTGATGTCAGGATGGAGCCCATTCTTGGCGGAGAAACGTGCCCATTGGATAACCCATGTGGAATTGTGACAAATGAGAGCGCATGGTTTCATGTGGAAATTGTGCCTTCTAACGTAATCCCGGCGACAAACATCGTTTGGACATCATCGCAGCAAAAACTTGATTGCGTTCCCACTAACCGCGGTACGCGAGTTCAGGTGTGCGGAGTGGAATTGGGAGAAGACGAATTGCAAGTGTCGGTGGAGGGAGCGCATGGACATTTAGATATTCCCCCGTTCCATGTCAAGGTTGTAGCTCCAACAATCGTTACTGCCAAAGTAGGCATCGTGACAACTAGCAACACTGTCTGGGCAGTGCAGACGCAACAAGTCGAATCGATTGTCTCGTCCGCCAATTCCATTTTGGCTCAAGCTGGTTTGACTATCGTTGTCGACGGAGACCCTTTGCCAATTCCTGATTGTCCCGGGGGGGGCTACTACGAATTGGATGAAGAAGCTCAACAATTTGTCGAGTTGTTCCAGGAGTTATCTGGGACTGGCTTCCTCAAGCTGTATTTCGTTGGACACATCATCGAAAACACGGGCCATGATCCGATCGGCATCGATACGTCTTATGGCACGGCCTTGGCGGCGACTGCTACGGGCGTCGCTTTAGCACATGAAGTCGGACATCGCTGCGGACTAGAAGACATCTATGCAGAGGATCCTGATGATGAGTCGTGTGTAGTTGAAGGCGAAATAGACGAGACACGAATGCCGTCTGATTGGGGGCGTTACCGGGTCGCTGGGGAAACACCTCTTGCACAAGCATCGTTGATTCCGCGGCTTTTGATGCACGGGATTCTTTATCCACATGGAACTGACATTCCGTCGGACGAAGTCGAAGGACTTTGGAGATACGAACCAGAAGCTGAATTGGAAGAAAGTCTCGCTCCAGTTGGGCTTGCGGACATGGTTGATTCGCCACAACACGAGTAGCAGAAAGGAATGGGGACATGAAAAAAACAGGAACGATGTTGGTTGTCGCTGCAATTATTTTGAATGCGCTGACGCCGCTGTCGGAGGGGGATTCCGTCCGTGAGGAGATATTGCGAATAATTGAGTTGGAGCCATGCGGGCATGTGTGGGCTTCGGGGTGGACACCCGCGCACACACTTGAAGCCAGAGGAATTCCGGAAAGCGAGTGGAGACCCGCAGCGATTGTCTTGGCCGACGAGGAACTGAACCGATGGCGGAACGGCGATTATGCGCAGGCGGTATTTCTGATGCACCATCTTCGAATCCTTGCGTACAATAGCCATGATGCCTCTGAAAATGAAGAACGCCTGAAACGGGCGGCGGAGCTGGAACAGAGCTTGCTTGTGGCTGGGCTTAGGTTGCGCCGTCTGACTGCGTTGATCGGGGCGACCGGCGACAATCGAGAAGAAGCTCTTCGCACACTCTTTTACATCGCACGCGAGGCCCCGGAAGAGTCAAAAGCTCCAGGCACGGCCCGTTCTGCGTGGGTTCGCCTGGCGCTGGCGTCGGAAGATCCGGATCGATTCAAAGAATTGGGCGATTGGATATTGGAAACAAGTGGTTCAGACAGCTCGCAGTTCATCGATTTTTGCCATGCGCTGTGGAAAGCAGGCCTTCCTCCCATCAATAGCCATGAGGAGACGGTAAGGGAAGTGTCACGTTGGCTCTTGTCGGCTGCGGAACAGTTCAAGAATCCGTCCAGCGCGGAAGATTTCGACCGGTGCGCCAATGGAGAGGCGTTTTTTGACCGACCAGCCATGAGCCCCGATGCACGACGCTTGCCCGGACTGAAAGGATGGAAAGGCAGTCTTCAACGCAAGCATTTGGCGGAGCGATTCACTAGCCCTGATGCTCTGCCAGGGACCCGCTTCCAGGCTCGCGCTGCGGCGGAACTGGCGGCGGACGAGTCGGAGCTGACCGACTTGCGGGAGGTCTACGGCGACTGGGCGCAGAAGGTCGAGGAAGAATAGCCACGAGGATGTTCGGTTCTGGGGAGGGACATAGGGAAATCGGACTGCACAGACGGCTCCTTTCCCGGAAGCGGAAACATGGACATCCGTTCAACTTGATCTTTGAAAACCTTCTCTGAGAAGGGTAGGCTTCTCGCTGATGAACACGACGACAACAAGACAGGTGGGCATGGCGGCAGCAGAGCCGCGCAGGTTGGCGATTCCCTTCATGGGCGGAGCGGTGGTGGCGGGGTTTCTTGACATTGGTCGGGTTCGGACCACCCTTGCTCCGGGACCATGGCGGCAGATGAAGAGGGAGATGCCAAGATTCAAAATAATCGTCCGAAAATCGTCCGCATCAGGATGCCTGTTTAACCCCTTAGATTTTGAATAAGACAAATGACTCTTACTCAACGGGTCGTGGGTTCGAGCCCCTCCGCCTCTACCATTCTCAAGCCCTTGAAAATCAAGCAGTTGCGAAGTTTTCAAGGGCTTTTTTCTGTCCTGCGGAGACATCTCGTCCCGGACGGCCGCCTCTCTCGTTTTGCCCGGCCTCGGGGGCGTACGGTTTTTTGGCCCGCGCCCTGAAAATAGCTGTAACATTCCTTCCCGCTTTCGTGTATACTGGGCGACGCAACGGAGACAACACCAGGAGCGAGCCATGAGCGGACATGCGGGATTCCAGGCCATCGGGAACCATCTGCCGCCCCCGGACACGGGGCTGCAGGTCGGCGGCGTCGGCGCGCCCACCCAGCCGCCGGAGCCGAAGAAAACCGCCGTTTCCGGCGGGGACGCCCTCGCGCAGGACGCGGTGGTCCGGCAGTCCACCGCCAGCCCGCTCGCCCGGAAGCTCGACGCGATGCTCCTCCAGGCCTCCAAAATGTCCACCCGCATGGTCGATGCCAAGGACATCTCGGACGCGGCGGACATCGCCAGGCTGTCCAAGGCCGACCGCAAAGCCCTCGCCGGCGCCTTCAAGGAGCAGCAGAAGGCCCTGAAGGCCGTCCTGGGCTTCACGGGCCGCCAAATCGCCTCCGCCCTCTCCGTCGACGAAAACGGCGTGTTCGACTGGAACGCGGCCAGCCCCGCCGCGAAGGCCATCCAGAAGGCCGTCGAAACCCAGGCGAAGCTTTCCGAGCTCTTCACCGACATGGCGAACCGCCCGGAAATCACGGGCGACGCGTGCGACGTCCTCTCGGAGCTGGCCCTGCAGTGCGACCGCCGCCAAAGCGAAATCACCACCCTCGCGCTGGAGCTCGCCGACGCCAACGCCCAGTCGGGCAACGACCCCGCCCTCGCCAAGCGCCTCGACGCCAAGCTCTCGGCTCTCCTCCAGCGCCAGGCGGTCACGATGCACGGCAACGCGGAGTTCGTCGACCGGCTCAAGGAGCAGCTGCAGCCGCTCGCCGACCGCCTGGACGCCTTCGCCGCCCGCCCCAACGCCTCGATTTCCTCCGCCGAGTTCATGGCCTACTCCATCGAGGTCAAGAACGCCGCCGCCGCCCTCTACCGCGCCTCCACCGAGGGCTTCCCCGCCCCCGGCGGCGGACGCCTCATGCCCGACCGCGACTTCACCATCCACCTCGCCGCCCTCGCCACCGCCGCCGAGCAGAAGCTCGAAGACGCCCGCACCCAGATCGGCAACGCCGCCCTCCGCAATTTCGCCGTCCGCGTCGTCGGCCTCCCCGAAAAATTCCCGATTTTCGCGGAGGAAAACGTCGACGACCTCTACATCAACGCCCCGCACCTGGCCAAGCTGGTGGACCTCCGCCAGGCCATCCGCAACGCCTGCCTCGAATACGTCAAGGACCCCTCGGGGCAAGCCAAGGCGAAGATCGACAAGCTCCTCGCCAGCTACTCCAAGCTCACCACCAAGGACGTCGACTGGGAAATCAACTACCTCCAAACCCACCTCAGGAACAGCGACATGGACGCGGACGACTGGGACCGCGTCCGCGCCATCTTCTCCGCCAAACCCCGCAGCCTCCAGACGCAGGTCGCCCACTTCTTCAAGATGGCGGAAAACGTCCGCTCCGGCATGACGCCCGAGCAGTTCCTCTCCACCGACAGCGCCCGCGCCCTCCTCGAAGGCCGCCTCTCCTTCCCCACCCTCGTCGAAGCGCGCCTCCACGGCATGTCCGATGCCGACGTCGACCCCGCCCTCGACGACTCCCGCGCCGTCTCCACCGCCCCCCTCGGCACCGGTGCCGTCAACACCGTCCACCTCGTCACCTACGCCGACGGCGCCCAATACGTCTTCAAGCCCGAAGCCCCCGGCCGCCAGGTCATGGAGAACCTCACCCTCTCCAAGGACTACGCCGGCGAACAGCAGGTCGCCCAGCTCAACCTCGCCACCCAGAGCGTCGCCAACGCCCTCGGACTCGGCGACGCCGTCCCCAAATGCACCGTCGGCGCCCACAACGGCGAATACGGCCTGTTCATGGAGAAAGTCTCCGGCCTCGACGGCGCCTCCTTCGCCAAGGGCAACCCGCCCCCCGGCGGCCTCGGCGCCAAGGACATCCTCAAACTCCCGGACGAGGCCTACGGCAAGGTCGTCGGCGGCATCCTGCGCGGCCTCAACCGCCTCGAATGGCTCGACCTCATCGCCGGACAGGGCGACCGCCACGCCCACAACTACCTGATCGACGTCCGCCCCGACCTCTCCGTCACCGTCAAGGGCATCGACAACGACCAGAGCTTCCCCGAATACCGCACCGGCCTCCGCACCTACGTTCTCAAG
>JAEEGL012772979.1_pt1 | contig 28330 bp, 24 predicted proteins | sample 9134231 | NCBI WGS metagenome assembly JAEEGL01 (sample SAMN16246548, study PRJNA631951) | gut metagenome | biome: gut microbiome; feature: rumen; material: fiber-attached | host: Bos | place: Iran: Karaj | collected 2018-10
CATCTGATGTGCTTCACGGTACTCTCTTACCCACCGGCAGATCGTATTCTTGTCGATTCCGAGTTCTACCGCTACCTTGCTTGCAGATCTTCCTCCTTCCAGAATGTACTTTACTGTCTGTTCCTTCATTTCCGGACTGTACTTAACCTTCCCCATCTTTGTGGTATCCTCCTTTTCTTTCATCTAATGCATATGATACCACTTTTTACCCTCTTATGCAATTCCATACCAGTCCAAAACGCGAAAAACACTAATAACACCCTTATGGAAACAAGCGTAAAGGCCGGTTCTTGTCGGAATAATGAGAGGACCGGCCGGAAGGAGAGCCGGCCTCCGCGCATCGCCAGGATCAGGGCCGGCGGGTGCGCGGGGGGTCAGTCCGGGTTTCGGCCGCCGGCTCATACTTCGTGTACATATCGAGCCGCGAGCGTCGCGCGGGACGCATGGAGGCTATGAAGAGGAGCAGCGACAAAAGCGCGATGACGAGCGAAGCGACGGCGGTGTTGAATGACGCCGACACCGAATACTCGTAGTACGTCGGTTTCCCGCCGTCCATTCCGCTCACCCGGTAGAACTCCCCGAATCTGTCGATGACGTAATAGGGGACGAGCTGCGGTATGACCGCCAGAAACGGCAGCGCCGGATGGAGGAACCGCCCTCTGAATAACAGCCCGAACCATACCTTTATACGGTTCGACTCCCGGCTGCCCGGGGCCTTCGCATATGCCGCGGCGGTGAAGACGGCCTGCCAGAGCGACAGGAATATCAGGATCCCGAAAACGGTCCACACGACCGCCGGGAGCGGCCTCAGCCACTTTGCCAGCGCAATGTCGACCGGCTCCGCGCCGGCGTTCGACAGCGTTGCCGCCGACGACTTCGCCGAGGAAGACAGGATGCCGTACACCGACTGCGCCGCGCGGCGGCTCCCGTCGCCGTTAGAGAGTGTCCAGACGTCGAGCCCGCAGAACACGAGCGACGCCGCGGTCGAAAGCACCGGCGCGGCCGCGCTCAGATATACCGCTGCGCAGCCGGCTGTTTTTTTGAATCCTCCGCTCAAGCGAACACCCCCGAATCAGACGCCCCTGCCGGCGTCGGGCATGCCCTCGAGGAAATACGCGGCCTCCATATCGGCCACGCACAGCGCGAAGGCCAGCGGGAACATCTCCAGGGCCTTTCCGATGGTGTTGTTGTCCTCGGGGCCCGAGAAGCCCATGTGATATCTGATGGCGAAGGCCTCGTCGCGGGTGAGCTTCATGAATCCCGACACGATGTAGACCGACTTTTCGCCGTGTCCGTACGGCAGTCTGTCGTCGATAGCATAATACGGCACCGACTCCCAGACGCCGTTCTTTTTGACGTTGCGGGTGTCGTATGTGTAGAAATTCACCTTGCAGATGTCGTGGAGCAGAGCCGCGACGGCGACGCTCTCCTCGGAATAGCTTATATTGTAGACCTCCTTCACCCTCTTGCGGGCGAGTATGTCGACAAGACACTCGTACACGTTGAGGCTGTGGCGGCAGAGCCCGCCGTTCTCGGCTCCGTGGTATCTGGTCGATGCCGGCGCGAGGAAAAAGTCGCTCTGTTCGGAGCACAGCCACTCGAGAAGCTTGTCAGCGCCCTCCCTGTGGATCTTGCTTCTGTAGATGCTCGTGAACTTTTCCTTCTGAGCCTGAAGTTCTCTGTCGGTCATGGGTCATACCCCTTTCATTCTTCGTCGGTCCGCCGGGACCCTTTTATATTCTACCATATTTTCCTCAAACAATCAATAGCCGGGGCGTTTTTCGGGCAACGGAACGCCGCCGATCTTCTGTTCATGAGAAAATCACATAATTTACACTTGAAATGAAAGCGCCAATGTAATATAATATTTTCATACTACCCGAAAGGAATTTTCAAGCTATGGAAAACGAAACCGTCATCAACGAAAACGAAGCCGGAAACGGCCTTGACGCCTACCGCGACAAGGTGTCGAAAGTCATCGGCGAGATCGAGAAGGTCATCGTGGGCAAGCGCCCCGAGATAATCCTCCTTCTCACCGCCATGTTCGCGGGTTCGCACGTGCTCATCGAGGATGTCCCCGGCACCGGAAAGACCACTCTCGCGGCCACCGTCGCGAAGGTCACCGGACTTGAGTTCAGAAGAGCCCAGTTCACTCCTGACGTCATGGCCTCCGACATCACCGGATACAATATCTACAACCGCCAGAAGGAGGAGTTCGAGTTCCGTCAGGGCCTCGTCATGTGCAACCTCATGCTGGCAGACGAGATCAACCGCGCGTCGCCCAAGACGCAGTCGGCGCTGCTCGAGGCGATGGAGGAGAACAAGGTGACGGTAGACGGCGTAACCTACCCCGTCCCCGACCCCTTCATGGTCATCGCCACCCAGAACCCGACCGGCTATGTCGGCACATATCCGCTTCCCGAGGCGCAGCTAGACCGCTTCGCCCTCAAGATCAGGATGGGCTACCCCTCTCCCGAGGAGGAGCTCAACATAGTCATGGCAAGACGGGGCGTCAACCCGCTCGACGCCGTCGAGAACGTCATCTCGGCCGACGACATCCGCCGCATCAAGGAGGGAGTCTCCGACATCAGGATCGACGGCGAACTCTACAGATACATCGTCTCTCTCGTCGGAGCGACGCGCAAGCACGGCTCGCTCGCCCTCGGCGCCTCTCCGCGCGCCTCGGTCGCCCTCATGAAGCTGTCCCAGGCATACGCTTTCATCAGAGGCCGTTCGTACGTCCTTCCCGACGACATCGCCGCCATCTTCCGTCCGTCGATCGGACACCGTCTCATGCTCAAACAGGACGCGAGGCTGAAAGGAACGACCGCCGACGAGGTCCTCGGCGAGATACTGCGGTCCACCGACGTCCCCTACAAGGGCCGCAGGCAGTGAACGGGTGAGGATACCGGATACCGGAACTGACAAATGCCGAAGACAAAAGTAAAAAACGGCGGGACCGGCGGCGGAAAAAAGATCCGCTCAGCGACGCGCGCCGCAGCAGGGCGGTCGCGCGGAAAGAAGGCCGCGTCGAACGTCCCGGCCGCCGACAGATGGAGGAAGATATCGGTGACGCCCCGCTTCGCGATATGGGGAGCGCTGTGGCTCGGCGCGCTGCTGTTCACCCAGCTGCTTCGCTCGCCGGCGTCTAACATATTTTTCGGTTTCGTTACCTTCTTCCCTCTCGCGTCGCTGATCTACGCGCTGATATGCAGGGCGTCGGTCAAGCTCTACATGATCTCAGACACGGCGACGACCGAGAAGAACAGGCCGGCCGAATACGATTTCAGGCTCATCAACGAGTCGGTCTTTCCCTGCCCCTTCATCGACGCCTACATCAAGCTCCCCCAGACCAACAGCGTCAGGACCGCGGAGCGCTGCGTCAAGGTCTCGATGGCCCCGCTGTCGGACTACGAGATCACGAACGAGATAAGCTTCAGGTTCCGCGGGACCTACGAGATAGGGGTCAGCTGCCTTTACATATACGACTTCTTTAAGATCATACGCGTAAAGTCGGAGATATTCAGCTACACGACAGTCTACGTCCTCCCGCGCAAGCTCGTGATCGACGAAGACGGGGCGCAGAGCGTGTCCGACTCGGCGTCGAAGACTAAGAAGGCGTCGAACAGCTATGAGAAGATCGAGGTCTCCGACATCCGCGACTACCGCCTCGGCGACCCGCTCAAGAGCATTCACTGGAAGCTGTCATCGAAGACCGAGGACCTGATAGTAAAGGACTACAACACCGGCACCACCGACACGACGTATATCTTTTCGGATCTGTCGATGCGCTTCCCGGCCGAAGTGCCCGACAAGCCCTTCACCGACCCGTACGCCGAACCCGACCCGAACTATCTGCCCGACATAAACGAACTGGAATCGGCCGCCGCGTACGAGGACATGAACGAGTTCTGCGCCGACGGCGTCGTCGAGCTGACCGTCGCCTCGGTTCTGCGCGAGCTCCGCGCGGGGCGGACCGTCGTGCTCTTATGGTACGACGAGCGTGCCGTCATCGGCGCCTTCTCGTTCGAGCTGCGCTCGCCGGCCGACTTCGACGTTATATTCAATCTGTTCGCCACCGCCCCCATCGCGCCCGCCGAGAAGACGGTCGCCGGGCTGTCGGCGCTCGTCGGCGACTCGGAGGACGCGAAGTACATATTCGTCCTTCCCACGCTCGACGATCCCACCGTCACGAGCCTGTGCACGATGCCCTGCGCGTCCGACAGCTCGTCGTACGAGGAGAACGAAGTGATAGTCTATTCCGCTCCCGGGAGGTTCGCACATCCGTCGGAGCGCGAAAACTATCTCGACAGCTGCCGCACGCAGCTCGCGGAGCACGGCCTCAAGCTCATCAAGGGCTCGCTCGACGGCGTCATGCCGCTGCCGGAGGAGACCTCCGCCGTCCATAAGAAAGGAGGCATCGGTATAAATGCCGGAAAATGACGAAAAACTGACCGCGACGGCCGAAGATACCGCCGCGGATACAGCAGCCGCCGGAGCCTCCGTTGAGGATTCCCCCGAACCTGCGGCCGACTCGACCCGCAAAGAGAACCGCGCCGCGGCCATGGCAGCCCGAAAAGAAAAAAGAAGACGCAGAAAAGAGACGAAGAAACTCCGCCGCGAATACGAGAGGCGAATGAAGACGGTCCCCGTGAACAAACGGCCGATCGTCTGTCCTCCCGACAGGGCGGTCAGCAGCACCGGCCGGATCGTCGCCGGTTATATCGCCAGGGCGCTGATAATAGTCTTCGCCTCGTTCGCCGTGACATTCTTCGTATGCGACGCCTTCGGCCTGCGGGAGGCCGGGGCCGGGAATTTCGGAGCCGGACGCATATTTCTGTACGCTCTGCTCTTCACCGCGATAACAGCAGCCGCCTCTCTCATCAAATACAGGGTGCCCGCCGTGGCCGGAGGCATCGTTGCGATCGCCGGGATCATACTGCTGGGGCTGCTGCCCGATCCCGCGGGGGCGGTATGGCAGGCGCCTCTCGCGGCGTACAACGCCGCTCTGGAGCACATGACCGCGGTCGGATACCTCGCGATGTACGAGAAGGAATACGCCTTCAACATGACGGCGGGGACGGTCGAATCGCTGGTCCGCGCGGCCGTCATGCTCTTTACCGCCTTCATCTCCGTGCTCTACACCGTATGTCTCATCAGGCGTATCAGAGTGTGGCAGCTCATCGTGCCGGGTGTCGTGTCGGCCGGGATACTCTGGCTCGTATTCACCTACAACATCTCCCGCTCCAACTGGGGCGTCGTTCTTATCATCGCGTCGTTCGCCGCGCTGCTCGTCATGTTCGTGTTCGACAGGACATACGTGCGGGCGCAGCCGAAGGGCGGCACCGACGAGAATACCGGGACATCCGTATTCCCCGACCGGGAAGAACCCGAACTTCCGGAATCGCTCGCTGCCAGGCGCAAAGCTCGCCTTGAGAAGGCGGACCGGAAGGCGCTGAAGGACGAGGAAAAGCTGCGGCGCGCCGAACTGAGAAAGAAAAAGCGCAAGGTCGGAAAGAAGGATAACACGCTGACCGTCGACGAGGAGCTCAGCGACTACTTCTCTGCCGGCAAAAAGAAGAAGAACAGGTCAGTAAACAAAGCCGAAAAGGCCGGAAAGGCAAAAAAACCGAAGCTCACCCCGGCTGAGAAAAAAGCCGAAAAGGAGCGCAAAAAGGCCGAAAAAGCGGCCGCGCGCGAGGAAAAGCGCAAGGTCGCGGCATATCTCGGATACAAAAGACGAGTCGTCGACGCCAGATGCGCCATGGGCGGATTCGCCGGGATCGGCATGTTCGCTCTGGCGATGGTCATGCTGATCATCCCCGCTCTGAGCGTGCACGACAGCTTCCACACGGTCAAGGCGGTCGACAAGAAATTCGACTACATCAGGGAATACGTCACCGCCATACTCATGGGCGACGACCCGGCGCTCGACCTGCTCTCCTACGAGAACAACAGCAGCAACTTCGCGCCGCGCACGACCGAGCCCCACGCGATCTACTACACCGGCAAACCGGTGATGCAGGTCGAGAGCAACTCGCGCTACAACACATATCTGCGCGGCTGGATCGCGACCGGATACAACGACGAGACCGGATGCTGGGAGACCGCATCTCCCGACAGCGAAACGATGAGGCGCTACCGCTCGCTCTTCGGAACGACGATCGATCCCTCCGAGACGCTGATGTACAGCTTCTACACGGCCTTCGATCCCGACGCCATCCCATCCGCCTCCGAACGCGACTATTCGACAAAGACGAACAGCCACACCGCCGACGGATACGTCGTGACCCAGATCAACATGAAGCGCCTCGAGCTCGATTCGAAGCTGCTGTACATGCCGTCGTACAACATCCGCGCGTTCAACGTCGCGGGCAAGACGCTCGCCGGAAAACCCGCCGTCTTCCTGCGTCTGCCCGGCACGAACGAAGCCAGCAAGATAACCTACGCCGATTTCTTCGACGGCCTCTACACCAGCTACCGCGCCTCGCGCGACAAGGACGGCTACGCGACCGTCGCCATGGTCCCGACGATGAAGATCTCCAGCTTCTACCGGAACATGGCCGACTCGATCGCCGACTTCAACAACACCTACGCCGCCGTGGTCGGGACCGACGGACCCGTATCTGGCGGAACAGGACCGACATCATACAGATCCATCACTCTCTACGACGGCACCGTGCTGCACTGGCACACCGAATACCGCACCTCCGAAGGCATGCCCTCGGGCAGCTTCGTCACGAACGCGGAGGGCGTGAGCAAGTGGGTATGGGATCCCGAAGGAGGCGACGGCAACCTCTACATCGTCATGAAGGGCGAGATCGGGGATTATCTCTACACCGTCCTGCCGTCGGGCTCGATACGCAAGTCGACCGAGAACATACCCGACGAGCTCCGTCTCGACGCCGAAGGAAACGAGATAGTCTATCCGGTACCGGATCTGCCGCTCGCGGTCAGATACTACACGCTTATGACCGAAGAGGAGCAGAACCGGCTCAAATACGCCTACAACATCCAGAACTTCTACGCCCCGTTCGTCTACTCTGTGTACACGGGCAAGTCGTCGAGCGCGATAGTTTCGGAACTGACAGACAGGATAATCTCCGAGGCCACCGTCACCGAATACGAGGAATACGAGGAGACCGATCCCGAGACCGGCGAGGTATACACGCTCAGCCGCCCGATCAAGGTCCCCGCAGACTTCTCACGCGCCGCGGAAAAGAACACCTACCTCGAGCATGTCGACAATTCGTCGAAGAACAAGACCACTTCCTTCGTGCCGAAGGAACTCGTCACCGACTCCGAGGTCTACCGCCAGCGCCACAGGCTCGTCATGGAGTTCATAAACTACCTTGTAGACGAGGACCACTACACCTATTCCCTCACACCCTCTGTCACGGCCGACACGACGCTCGTGGGCGTCGAGAAGTTCCTCGCGGGCGACCGCGAAGGCTCGTGCGTGCAGTTCGCGACGTCGCTCGTGCTGATGCTGCGGAACGCCGGCATACCCGCAAGGTTCGTCGACGGCCTCATCGCGTCGAACTTCTATACCAATTACAATCCCGACAAGGTCGCCCAGTATATCACGACGGTCAGGGACAGCAACGCTCACGCCTGGGTCGAGGTCTGGTACGACGGCATAGGCTGGGTGCAGTACGAAGCGACTCCGGTATACTACGATGCGATGTATCAGCAGCAGAGCTCGTCGTCACAGCCCGGACATTCCTCGTCGGGCAACACGAGCGACTCCTCCGAGGACGAAACCGATGAAACAGACACGATGACCGACGAGGAGCTCGCCGAGCTCATAAGGCAGCAGCAGGAAGCCGAACGCAGGGAGCGCATCCGCAAGATCGTGACGGTCACGCTGATCGTCCTCGCGGTCATCGCCCTCTTGGCGCTGGTATTCTTCTACTTCTACGTCGGCGCCAGAAAGGCCGAACGGGACAGAAACGCTCTCGCCGAGCGTCTCGCGCACGCCTGCGACGCCGGCAGCACCGACATTCCATCCGGCGACGACGTGCGAAGGATGCACGGGCTCGTCACGCTCATGCTCGACAAGTGCGGCCTGGCTCCCCGGACGGGCGAGTTCAGGGACGAATACGCCGCGAGGATCGCGTCGCACAACCCCGGCGCGCTGATCAAGCCGGTCGAGGAGGAAAAACTCACCGAACAGAAGGAGGCAAGATTCGCCCTGCGCGGCAAAGAGGTCTCCGAGGTGTTCGACGGCTTTGCCGCCGAGGAGTTCGGATACGGCGCCGACGTCTCGTCGATGCCGCTCATGTCACGCTTCTTCAGGCGCATGTACGCATACGAATACAAACGCCACGTAAATCCGATAACGAGGATCCGGCTCTGGCTCTTTGAGCACAAGCTGTGATCTCTCCATGCGATCACCCGCCCGCGGAACGCCTCCGGCCTACCGCGGGCGGGTATCCGCGTTTACCCATTTCCGTAAAAATCATTTTTATATTAACGGGAGGAACCCATAATGCTTCTTTCAACCCAGACCGGCGGCGCCATGCGCAGGTTCGGTTTCGAAAAGGGCGCCCTCATCCTTCACGGCGCCGGCTACGACTGCCTCGACTATTCCCTCTTCGACATGATCGCCGACGGAGACGAGTGGAACGCCCCGGGGTGGGAGGCGCTCGCCGAGTCGAGACGCGCCTTTGCCGACGCGAACGGGATCGTCTTCAATCAGGCACACGCCCCGTTTGGCTTCAACTGGGCAAACGAGACGATCAAAAAAGAAAAGGCCGACCCCAGAGTCGAGAGGTCGATAAAGATCGCCGCTATGCTCGGCGCGAGCTCGATAATCGTGCATCCGCTCCACTGGTTCCCCTTCAAGGGCAATGAGGAGGAAATCAGGAAGATAAACCTGGAATACTACCGTTCGCTCATACCCGTTGCCCGCGACTGCGGCATACGCATCGCCTTCGAGAACATGTGGCAGAAGGAAGTCAAGCGCAAGTGCATCTCCGACGACGTCGGTTCGAGAGCGGCGGATCTCGCGTCGTACATCGACGAGATCGACAGCGAATGGGTCGTCGCATGCCTCGACGTCGGTCACTGCAGCCTTGTCGGCGAGGAGGCCGAGGACGCCATCCGCATTCTCGGACACGACAGACTGAAGGCGCTCCACGTGCACGACAACGACTACCAGGGCGACAGACACACGCTCCCGGGACTCGGAATGATGAACTGGGACAACATCATGCAGGCGCTCGCCGACATCGACTACACCGGCGAGTTCACATACGAGGCCGACGGCTTTCTCAGGTACTTCGATAACGGTTACATCCCGCAGGCCTGCAAGTTCATGGAGCAGACCGGAAGATATCTCATCGCGAAATACGACAAGGCCCGGGCGAAAGCCTGAGAAAAAACAGAGAACCGGCCTTTGCTCGGGTTCTCTGCGATCCCTTAATGTAGCGAAGGCGGCCCTCAGACATTTCCGACTTCGATCTCGTAGCCCCCGGTGTAGCAGCAGCCGGGGGCGAGTTTTATCATGTCGTCCTTCGTCCGGAGGCTGCACCCGGGTATTTCGGCGTCGGGGCTTCCGTGCCACGGCTCGATGCACACGTACGGCACGGGAAGACCGGCGTCGTGCCAGAAACCGAACACCGGGCAGCCAGGCGCCCTGAGAGTGACGGCCCTGCCGTGTCCCTGATACGGACGCAGGGTGACGGAGCCGCCGACTCCGCGGAGGAAGATGCCCTCTTCGTCGAAGAGCCGGTGGCTCAGGCGCAGGATCCTTCCGTCCTCCATATCGACGGGGTATGTCTTTCCGTCGCGGAAGCCGCGCGGAGTGATGCCGATACGCCGCGGTTCGCTTCCCTTCCCGAGTTCCAGACAGTAGTCTTCGAAAGCGAGTCCGTCCTCGAGCGGGAGCGAAAAGCCGGGGTGTCCGCCCCATGAAAAGGGCATCTCCTCATCTCCCGTGTTTACGACCGTCACAGAGAGCGAATAAACGTTCTCCCGCACGCTGTGGGTCAAAAACAGCCGGAAACCGTAAGGATAGTATTTCCGGGTATCGGGCCCAGAGCCGAAGACAAATGTTGCGGAGTCAGATGATATCCCGGTGCCCAGCGGCTCGAGGCTCCCGAGAAACCCGTGCAGCGGCATGCCGTATTCCTTTCCGTCGCTTCCCAGATGAACTCCTCCGAACAGCCTTCCGCAGACCGGAAAGAGGTTGGGAGAATGCCCCTCCCAGCACTGCCCGGAGACATCCGGGTCGTACCCTTCCGACCTTCCCTGCCAGATCAGCTCGCGCGCATCCCCGCGGACTTCCGGGACCTTGAGCGAGACCAGCTCGCCGCCCCTCGGCGAGATCAGCGCAAAGATGCGCTCACTGCATATCATGATCTTTTCTGCTGTTTTCATGAGACTTCCCCCTGTGGATTTTGCCCGCTCCCCGGCGTATCCGGCGCCCGATGTGACGGAACGGTTTATGATTTTTATACCTTGTTTTGATATCAAGTGCTCTGTTTTTTGATTTTTACGCCCGAATATATGAATATTTCTTGAAATAAGGTGAAAAATAACTGAAATTTCGTATTGACAATTTTTTTTCGGTATGCTATAATAAAAGCGTGTAAAAATTAAACAATATCGGAGATTGCGGTGTCAGGCGGAAAAAAAGACAAGAACTACGGCGATAACAGCGACATGATCCTTTCCCTTCTGATCGAGGCCCGGGACGGCAGTGAGAAAGCCTTCGAGAAACTCTCCGAGATCTACCGTCCGCTGCTCGAGTCGGCCGTCGCGTCTTATTCGTCAAAAGACGGAGGACGTCACAGGGACGAATTATCTCAGGAGGCGCTTCTAGCCTTCTTCCGCGCCGTCGGGACATACGACCCGCTCTTCCGCGAAGTCGGTTTCGGATACTATGCCAAGGTCTGCGTGGAGAACGCCCTGCGGAGCGAACTGCGCAGGATCGCAAGGACCGACGCCGGCGCTCCCCTGCCGCTCTCCGATACCGGAGACGGGCAGACCGGCGGAACCGGTGCAGATCCCGCGGAAGAGGTCATCGAGAGAGAGAACGCCGAAAAGCTGCGAGCCCTCATCAGGGAGAACCTCTCCGATCTCGAGAACAAAGTCTGGTGGGCATACTATTCGGGTATGCCGGCAAAGACCATAGCCGAAAAACTCGGCAAGAGCCAGAAATCGGTGGAGAATGCCGTTTTCAGGATCAGAAAAAAACTGCGTTCGATTCTTTCGGAACGGAAATGACACGCTGGCGCGTTCCGTCAGACATACATCCATATGCCCGGTTAGCTTAAAACAAGAGCGTTGATCCATCAAAGGTGGCGGTGCGATCCCGTCCCTGGGCAAGAAATAACACCAATTTCAGAGGTAAAACATGTACGAAGACGAAGTGAAGGTCGAAGAGACCGAAGCTGAAGCTGCCGAAACCGCTCCTGTAGAGTATCAGGACGAGACTCTGGTATGCGTTGAATGCGGCAATGAATTTGTTTTCACAGCCGGTGAGCAGGCATTTTATGCCGAAAAGGGCTACACCAACAAGCCCAAGAGATGCAAAGCCTGCCGTGACGCGAAGAAAAACGCAAACAAGCCTCCCAGAGAGTACTTCTATGCTGTATGCAGCGAGTGCGGCGGTGAAGCCAAACTCACCTTCCAACCTTCCAAGGACAAGCCTGTATACTGCAGCGCCTGCTTCGAGAAGAGGAGAAACGCCCGCTGACCGGTTCGGGAACGGCATTGCTCCGGGACGTTGATCGAATCAAGGAAGAAACAGTCCCGAAGATCCGCAAGGGTTCATCCCTTGCGGATTTTCTTTTTATTTATCCAGTTCCTACTCTCCGCCGAGAAAGCTGACGTTGCCCGACAGCAGCGCGTTGACTCCGCGGAAGACCACCTCCGGCCGTTCCTCGAAGACCTTCTTCATACGCACTGCGCGGTTCATGCTGTCGACGTGAAGGTCGACCGACATGAGCGTCCTCTTTTTCTCGGTAAGCCGGCAGCGGATGTCGTATCCGCCGCCCGCGGCTCCCGTGATATCGCACTCGGCCGAGATGCCGCGCCTCGTGAAGTCGAGGTATTTCATCGCGGCCGCGAGCGCCTTGTCGAGTATCGACGGGAGGATGTCTGAGCGGAGGCCCTCGGCCACCACCCTGCCCTTTGCGCTCACGGCGTAAAAGGGTCCTGAGGGAGCGCCGGCGCCCGGGCCGTCATTTTCGCCGCCTTCGAGGCTGCCAGGGGGGCTGACCTCTTCTATCAGTCCGGCGTCGAGCATCTCGTTGAAAGCCTCGGCGAAATCGAGGTAGAGCACGTAGTCGCTCTTCATCACTATATCGCTCACTGTGCAGAGCTCCATCGGATAGCCGATATTCTCGAGAAGATAGAGCACGAATATCTTGACCGCTCTTTTGTCGCCCACAGGGGATGCCATGTCAGTTTTTGCCGTCCTTTCAAGCCGCCTTAGTATTATCTTACCACAAAACGGCAAATTCTTCAACATTTTATTTGCCTTTTTCCCCGATTTGTGATATCATATAGTATATTTTATTTCTATACCTGATATACCGGAGGTCACGGACCGCAATGATAAAAATCGCACTTCTCGGATTCGGCACGGTTGGAAGCGGAGTAGCCGAGGTCATAGATAACAACCGCCGCGTCATATCGCGCCGGCTCGGAGAACAGCCGGAGATCGCGCACATACTCGATCTTCGCGATTTTCCGGACAGCCCATACGCCGGAAAGATAGTGCATGACATCGACACGATACTCGCCGATCCCGAGGTCAAGATCGTCGCCGAGATGATGGGCGGAGTCCACCCCGCCGCTGATTTCACGAAGGCCGCCATCGAGGCGGGCAAGAGCGTAGTCACTTCGAACAAGGCAGTCGTAGCCGAAGAGGGCGACAAGCTCCTGCGGCTCGCAAGGAAGCACGGGGTGAGATATCTCTTCGAGGCATCGGTCGGAGGCGGGATCCCCTGCCTGCGCACCCTCGCAGACAGCCTGTCGTGCAACGATATAATATCTGTAAGAGGCATCCTCAACGGCTCGACGAACTATATGCTGACCGAGATGACAAGGCGCGGCATCGGCTACGGCGACATACTGCCCGAAGCGCGCGCTCTCGGATATCTCGAGGCGGACCCGACGGCAGACGTAGGCGGATTCGACGCCGCCCGCAAGATCATAATACTCGCCGCGATGGCCTGGGGAAAACTGCTCCCGCTCGACGCGGTCAGCACCGTCGGCATCACCGGCATCACTCCCGGCGACATCTCGGCCGCCGCAGCCGCGGGAAAGAAGATCAAGCTCGTCGCCGAGGCGACGAGGACCGGCGGCAGGATCTCCTGCTCGGTGTCGCCGCGGCTAACGTCTCCCGGTTCGATGCTCTATTCGGTCGACGGTCCCTTCAACGCCGTCGAGATAAACAGCAGCGCGGCCGGCAGGACGCTGCTTTACGGTTGCGGAGCGGGCAAGCTGCCGACGGCCTCCGCCGTCGTGTCCGACATCATCGAGGCGGCGCTGCGCCCGTCGGAGGACCTTCCCGCCTACAGATGGACCAAGGCCGGCCCGGACGACATCCTCGTCCCCGGGGGCGCCGACGGGATCCGGCCGCTCTGCGAGTGACCGTATGGAAGAAAAAAAGATAAAAGTCGTCCATATGCTGACCGACATGAACGTCGGCGGTGCCGGACGTCACCTTCAGTATCTGATCGGCGCTTCCGACAGGGACAGATTCGACTTCTCAGTCATTCTTCCCGAAGGGTCCGCCGCGGCGCCGGCGCTCGAAGCGGCAGGAGCGACGAGGATCATAGGTGTGCCGGGGTTCGACTCGTCGTTCAGTCCCGGGGCCTTCGGCCGTGTTATTTCGGCGCTCGGTGAGCTTCGTCCCGACATCGCGCACACCCACTCCGCGATGACAGGCAGACACGCAGCCGTAATGCGCCGTGTCCCGGTGCGAATCATGACCAAGCATTCGTCCGACTTTCCGCCGCGCGCCGTAAGGACCTTCCCGCTGCGGCAGCTGTGCACTGTCGGATACTCGGTCTCGCTCGACGCGGCGATCGCCACCGACGACAGCGCCGCCGCGGCGCTCAGGGCGGGAGGCGTGCCCCGAAAGAAGATACATATTATTTATAACGGCGCCCCGGAAAAGAAAGCGGTCAGCGCGGCCGAAAAGGAAGCGGCAGAGAGGCTGCTGTCACGAGTCGGCGGCGGACGGCTGTTCACCGTCGGCATGTTCTGCAGGCTCGAGCCCGAAAAGTCGGTCGAAACATTCCTGCGGGCAGCGGCGATATGTCTGCGGTTCACAGGTGACATAGCTTTCGTCGTTGCCGGCGACGGCAGCCGGAGGAAGGAACTCGAGAGCCTCATACCGAGGTACGGCCTCGGCGGCAACGCCGTTTTCACCGGCTTTCTTCCCGACCCCGCCCCGGTCATGTCGCTGTGCAGGGTCATCGTGAGCGCGTCGACGTCGGTCGAGACGTCGAGCCTCTCGGTGATCGAAGGAATGGGCATGGGCCTCGTCCCGGTAGTCTCCGACACGGGAGGCAGCCGGAGGCTCGTCGGAGACTGCGGGGCAGTCACGGCTCCCGACGACCCGTCCGCTCTCGCCGAAGCGATACTGCGTCTGCTGCGCGACCCGGATCTCGTTTCCCTGCTCTCGCGCAAGGCGGCCGAGCGGGCGCGCACACGGTTTTCGGCCGAAAAGACGGCCTCAGAGACGGAAAAGCTCTATCTTGAGCTGCTCGGGAAAGAAAAAATGGCATCAAAACGGGCCAATTGCTAATTACGGCAAATTTTTTTCGCGAATCACGAAAAAAACACTTGATTTTTTTCGAAAAAGGAGTACAATATATACAGTCGGTTAGCACTCAGGCAAAAAGAGTGCCAAACCCGGACGGACAAAGGTCCCGCAGACCTTCCGTCGCGACCAAGCACATAATAATATTTCATAAAGGGCCCAGTGCCCGGGAGGAAAAACATGAACATCAAACCGTTGGCTGACAGAGTAGTCATCAAGCTCGTCGAAGCGGAAGAAAAAACACAGGGCGGGATTTTCCTGACCGCCAACGCGCAGGAAAAGCCGCAGATCGCCGAAGTCATCGCCGTAGGACCCGGCAAGACCAATGACGACGGATCGCTGACTCCGGTAGCGCTCAAGGTAGGCGACAAGGTCATCGCCGGCAAGTATTCGGGGACCGAAGTCAAGATCGACGGTCAGGAATACACCATCATTTCCGAGAAGGACATCCTCGCGAAGATCGAGGACTGACCCCTGGACAGCATAATCACGAAAGGAAGCATTAGATATGGCAAAGGATATTTTTTACGGCATAGACGCCAGAAACGCCCTTCTCCGCGGCGTTGACAAACTCGCCGACACGGTAAAGATCACGCTCGGTCCCAAGGGCAGGAACGTGGTGCTCGACAAGAAGTACGGAGCTCCGCTGATCACCAACGACGGCGTGACGATCGCAAAGGAGATCGAACTCGACGACAACGCCGAGAACATGGGCGCCCAGCTCGTCAAGGAAGTCGCCACGAAGACCAACGACGCGGCCGGCGACGGCACAACCACCGCCACCCTGCTCGCTCAGTCTATGATCCACGAGGGCATGAAGAACGTGACCGCGGGCGCGAACCCGATGATCATCCGCAAGGGCATGAAGAAGGCCATCGACAAGGCCGTCGAGTGCCTCGCCGCGAATTCGAAGCCGGTATCGGGCTCCGCTGACATCGCGAGAGTCGGAACGATCTCAGCGGGCGACGAAGTCATCGGCCAGCTGATCGCCGACGCGATGGAAAAGGTGAGCTCCGACGGCGTCATCACCGTCGAGGAATCCAAGTCCGCCGAGACGTCCTCCGAGGTCGTCGAAGGCATGCAGTTCGACAGAGGCTACGTATCGCCCTACATGGCCACCGATATGGAGAAGATGGAAGCCGTCCTCGACGACTGCTACATCCTCATCACCGACAAGAAGATCTCAGCCGTTCAGGACATTCTGCCGCTGCTCGAACAGATCGTTCAGGCCGGCAAGAAGCTTCTGATCATCGCCGAGGATCTCGACGGTGAAGCCCTCACCACCATCATCCTCAACAAGCTGCGCGGCACCTTCACCTGCGTTGCCGTCAAGGCTCCGTCCTTCGGCGAGAAGCGCAAGGAGATGCTCCGCGACATCGCCATCCTCACCGGCGGCCAGGTCATCACCTCCGAACTCGGACTCGAGCTCAAGGACGCTACCGTCCAGGAACTCGGACGCGCCCGCCAGGTAAAGGTCACCAAGGAGAACACCATCATAGTCGACGGCGCGGGCGATCCCGCCGCCATCAAGGACAGAGTCGCTCAGATCAGAGTCGCCCTTGAGAACACCACCGTCTCCTACGACAGAGAAAAGCTCCAGGAGAGGCTCGCGAAGCTCGCCGGCGGAGTTGCCGTCATCAAGGTCGGCGCCGCCACCGAGGTCGAGATGAAGGAAAAGAAGCTCCGCATCGAGGATGCTCTCAACGCGACGAAGGCCGCCGTTGAGGAAGGCATCGTACCGGGCGGCGGAGTCGCCTACATCAACGTCATCCCCGAGGTAGAGAAGCTGCTCGATACCGTCGACGGCGACGAAAAGACGGGCGTGCGCATCGTACTCAAGGCTCTTGAGTCGCCTGTGCGCCAGATCGCCGAGAACGCCGGATTCGACGGTGCCGTCGTGATCGACAAGATCGTATCCTCGGGCAAGACCGGATACGGATTCGACGCCTACAACGAGAAGTACACCGACATGATGGGCGCCGGCATCGTCGACCCGACCAAAGTCACCCGTTCCGCCCTGCAGAACGCCGAATCGATCGCTTCGATCATACTCACCACCGAGAGCGTCGTAGCGAACCAGAAGGAAGATCCGGCTGCCGCGGCTGCCGCAAACGCAGCCATGAACGCCGGCGGCGGAATGTATTGATCCCGCCGAAAGTCAATATCCGCAGATCGCCGGGGCTTCATACGAAGCCCCGGCGATCTGTATTCAGTTGATCATCAGTTCAGATTGCGGATCCTGTCAAGTGCGCTCTGGAGTATCAGCTCGGCCGACAGAGCGTCTATGACCTTCTTCCTGGCGCGCCCGCGCGTGTCGGTCTCGTTCAGGTATCTGGAAGCGGCGACGGTCGACAGGCGCTCGTCGCACATCATAACGGGGATGCCGGCCTTCTCGGACAGCATACGGGCGAATTCGCGGCATCTCCCCGCCCTTCTGCCCTCGGTGCCGTCCATATTGACTGGCAGACCCACAACGGCCGCCGCGGCCCCTCTTTCGAGCGCTGCGGCCGCCACCGCGGAGACAGTAGCGGCGATGCCTCCCGGCTTCACCGTTCCGATTCCGGAGGCGAGATACCTCGATACGTCCGACAGCGCAAGTCCGGTCCTGACGTCCCCGAAATCCACTCCGAGTATGCGCCCGGGGATCTTTGCGATCTCCTCCGCCGTCGCCGGAACGAATGAGCTCTCCTCTTCCGGAACAGTCTCCGGGGAGGCTTTTTTTTCTTCTCCGTCAGAGATCATATCAGCGATTCGAGCAGCGCCTTCGCCGACTTGATGTCCTCGATCTGCCGCTCGCCCGTGATCTCTCTTTCGATCGTGAGCGCGCCGTCGTAGCCGATCTCCTTCAGCTTCGAGATGAAGAGCGGGTAGTTGACTCTTCCCTGTCCGAGCGGCTTCTCGGCGCCGAGATGACGGCCGTCGGTCGGATATTCGCCGTCCTTGGCGTGGATCCCGCGGACATATTCGCCGAATACGTCGAGGGCGTCGACCGGATTTCCCTTGCCGTACAGCAGCAGGTTGGCAGGATCCAGGTTTATCCCGAGGTTCCCGGTGCCGACCTCCTCGATGGTGCGGCGGAGCGTCACCGGAGTCTCCTGGCCGGTCTCGAAGAGAAAGTACTGGCCGTTCGCAAGAAGACGTTTCGCCAGCCATCTGATCGCCGCGACGACCTCGTTAAATTCAGTCGTTGCGGGGTTCTCGGGCAGGAATCCGGCGTGCGTGATGACGTCGGTCACTCCCATGCGTTTCGCAACGGCGGCCCCGCGTAAGAGCATGTTCAGTCTCTCGGCGCGGTATTCCTTCGGCACGATGCCGAGGGTAAGCGGGCCCTCGTAGAAATTCCAGTACGACATGCCGTCCCAGCCGCACCAGAAGCCTGTGATCTCCACTCCGTATTCTTTCGACGCGGCGGCCGCCCTGTCGGCCATGGCATCGGTGAGGAAAGCGCTGTTCCAGCATTTGAGCTGTGCGGTGGTGATCCCGAGCTCCGCGACTTTCCTGATGTTTTCCTCAACATTGCCGTTGAGAGACGTGAGCACTCCGATTTTCATCCTTTTCCTTTTCCCTTTCCCGTTCTTTATTTGTTTTTTAATTGCTGCGTTCGTGTGTCCGGGCAGCGTGTGACCGCATCCGGCACGTCGGGCGGCCCCTCCGGCCCCGTCCCGGCCTCAGCCGAGCTCGCAATAGATCTCAAGCAGCCTGTTTTCCGCCTCTTCGATCCTAGAGGTGAGTTCTGCCGCCCTGACGTAGTCTCCCGCGGCTTCGCCGAACAGCTCCGCGTTCATCCTGTCGACCGACTTTTCGAGCTCGGCGGCCTCCTTTTTCAGCCTTTCGGTCCTCGCCGCCGCCCTCCGCTCCTCGGCCTGTTCGCGCTTTCTTCTCAGGTATTCCTCTTTTCCGGTGAGCGGCTTCTCTCCGTCCGCGCCGCCATCGGAGCCTGCTCCGCCGTCCGAGGCAGCGGGCGCCGTTCCGCCGCGGCCGCCCTTCCCGGCCTTTTCCGCGTGCGGCACGCTGCCGATCCGGACGGCAAACCTCATGCCGTCGCCTGTGCAGGCGACCCACTCTTCCCATCCGCGTCCGGCCGAGCCGAGAGGCAGCGAATATATCCCGCCGGACGTAAAACCGATGATCCTGTCGGCCAGCCGGTTTATGAATGCCCTGTCGTGAGATACGCATATCACGCTCCCGTCGTACGACGCGACTGCCTCCTCGAGCGCTTCGCGGGCGGATATGTCGAGGTGGTTCGTCGGTTCGTCGAGCACCAGCGTGTTGACCGACGACAGCATGAGCTTCGCGAGAGTCAGTCTCGCGCGCTCGCCGCCGCTGAGCACGTCGATCGGCTTTTTTACATCGTCTCCGGTGAACAGGAAGCGCCCGAGCGCGGTGCGGACCTCCCTCTCGGTCATGCCGGGATAGGCCCTCTCCAGCTCCGACAGCACGGTGCCGTCGGGGTCGAGGTTCTGGTTCTCCTGATCGTAATAGCCGGGGGTGACGTTGTATCCGGCGTCGATGCGGCCCGAGGTCGGCATGAGCTTCCCGCAGATGAGCTTGAGCAGCGTGGATTTCCCGCAGCCGTTGGGACCGACGGCAAACACCCGCTCGCCTCTTCTCAGCGTGAAGTTCAGGCTGTCAAAGAGCCTGTCGGAGCCCGGATAGGCGAACGACAGGTCCTTCACCGTAAAGAGCTCCTCACCGCTCTTCATGGCGGATATGAAGCGCATGCCCGGCTTCGCGTTCTTCTCCCTCTCGGGAGGCGCGAGCTTCACCATCCGGTCGAGCATCTTCTGACGGCTCTCGGCGGCGATGATGTTCCGCTCTCTGTTCCACCGTCTCTGCTGCTCTATAATGGCCTCCTGACGCGCGATCTCCTTCTGCTGGTTGTTGTACTGCCTCTCGTAGATCTCGCGGTCAGCGGCCCTCTTTCCGGCGCTGGCGGTGTATCCGCCGTCGTATATCTTCGCGTGCCTGTTCGAGATAAACAGAGTGCGGTTGGTGACGCGGTCGAGGAAGTACCTGTCGTGCGATACGGCGATGAGACATTTGCGGTAGCCGGACAGATAGTTCTCGAGCCAGCCGACGGTCTCGGCGTCCAGGTGGTTCGTCGGTTCGTCGAGCATGAGTATGTCGGGCTCGCGGCAGAGCTCCGACGCCAGGGCGAGCCTCGTCTTCTGCCCTCCCGAGAGCGACGACACAGCCTCTCCCAGCATTCCGGAGAAGCCCATCCTGTCGAGGACCGACCGGCATACCGCCATGTATGTATGCCCCCCGGCGCGCGAGAACTCGTCCGACAGCGAGCTGTATTCGGCGGCCGCCGCGGCGAATCCTCCGCCCTGCGTCCTCTCACCGCCCTCGAGTTCCTTCGCGAGGACCTCGAGGCGCCGCTCTGCCTTCACGAGTTCCGGGAAGGCCGCGCGGCTGGCGCGTTCGAGAACGGTCTCGGACGCGTTTCCGGACGGGGACAGGTCGAAAGCCTCATTCTGGCCCAGCATGCCGAGCGTCGTGTCCTTCGCGCGGAAAACGCTGCCGGAATCGGGCTCGGTCTGACCCGCTATTATCTTCAGAAGTGTCGTCTTTCCGCAGCCGTTCGGCCCGACGACGCCGAGCCTGTCTCCCGAAGAGAGCGAAAACGAGATGCCCTCGAGCAGGCTGTCGGCGCCGAACGAGAACGAAACGCCGCCGACGCTGAGTACGATCATTCGGTTTGTACCGGGTCCAGGATCAGCCCGCCTTCGCTCCGAATTTAATATCCGAAACTACCGGCTGATGATCGGAGATATCCTTAGTGTCGAAATTGACTACGACGAAGCTCGCAAGAGCCTGCGTGTCCTTCGTCCCGAAGACAAAGTCGATGACTCCGCCGCCGCTGCCCGGCAGTGTGCCGAGCGTCGAGGCCGAGCCGTAGTTGTTGACGAGCTTTACCGAATCGAACTTGAAGCACCACATGTTGTTGATGCTGCGGAAATAGTTCATCGACGTGCTGTCGTGGCGGCAGTTGTAGTCGCCGGTGGTGAAAACGGGGCATTCGTATTTCTTCGCAAGCTCGGCGACCTTCAGAGCCATCTCTTCGGCCTGGACCCTGCGGTAGACCGACCTGTCGTTCTCGGCGTTGTCGAAATCCCAGTGCGTCGAGATTATGCCGATCTTCGAGCCGGTCGCCTTGTCCGAGAGGATGGCCCAGCCCATGTTGCGGCAGAAGAGATTGGCCGACATGGAATACGGAACGACTCCGCTCGCCACGAGGTCGTACTTGTCCTCCTTGTAGAGGATGGTGGAGTAGTTCTCTCCGCCGTCGGGACGCACGGTGCAGATATGCCGGTAGCCGATGCAGTACATCGGGATGTACTTACACCAGATCGAGTCGACTTCCTGTATGCCGACGACGTCGGGGCTGTAGGCGTCGAGCATCGTCCCGAGCAGTTCGGCGCGCGGAGCCGTGACGGTCCCGCCCCACTTCTCGCAGAGAATGTTGTAGCTCATGACCCTGATGTCGGTGCCTTCGGCGCGTTCGATCGGCAGGTCAGCCGATGCGTAGCCGGAGAGCGAGAAATCGGCTCCGATGTCGTAATCCTTCTGTCCCCTCATTTTGTCAGAATACATCCTTCTTACCGCTCCTTCCGCGGTGACCGGTCCGCAGCAGTCGATGACCGGCTTTTTCCCGCTCATGTATACAGCAAACTTCGAGATGCTCGACGTCATCTTTTCGAGCCTGTTGGTGGAACCGACGAGTATCTCGTACTCTTCGGCTGCGGCGGTGTCGGGCACCGTCTTCAGCATATATCCCGTCAGCTGCGCAAAGACCTCCGCGACGGCCTCCGCCCCGATCTGTCCGACGTTCCCGTTCTTGCCGTATACTATGCGGTATCTGTCCAGCGGGACGCCGAGAATGCTCAGCGAATCCATCGAGTAGGCCGCGGCGAACCTGTAATCGTCGAACTTCAGCGTGAAATCGCCGCTTTCGTTCTTCTCAAGACCTTCGATGCCGGTGCTCAGGAACCACGAGACCGCTTTCGACAGAATTGCCTCGTGGCCGGCGGTGACGACGATCTTGCGTCCCTTCACCGCCACGGCGTAGTCGTTGTAGCGCAGCTCCTCCATCACCTCGGCGGTCTCGCCGTATGACGTCTCTCCGACAAGTATCTCGTAAGTTTCGGCGTTGTGCCCGGTGCCGGGCTTTACGAAATCGTTCCCGATCCCCACCTTGATGCCGGTCGCCTTCTCGAGTTTCTCGCGGAGCTTGATCGCCTGAGCGACGACGTCGTCGGAGGCGTCGATCGGCCTTATGACGGTGCAGACAGTCTTCCCGCCCGAGGTCAGCAGGAACGGCTCGGCGGCGGCTTCGGTGATCTCGGCCGAAGTATCGGCGGAAGGCTCAGCCGACGTGCCGTCCGGCAGTGCGGCGGGCGTGCAGCCCGCAAGCAGCAGAGCAGCCGCGGACAGAAGTGCAAGACAGGCGGTCAGAACTTTTATTCCCCTGTGTTTCATAACGGCAAAGTTTCCTTTCGGTATAAACGGCGGTAAAATGTCAGTTTTCTTCGTTCTCGGGCGCGAGCCTCGTTATCACGAGCTCGCCGTTCTGCCTCGTGGCCGACCAGATGATGCGGCGCGGGCAGTTGTCGACGCAGATCCCGCAGCCGGTGCATTTCGTATAGTCGATCGACGCCACGAAATTCACCACCCTGATAGCGCCCGACGGGCAGTTTTTCTCGCACTTTTTGCATGATATGCAGCCGACGTCGCACTGCTTGCGCACGACGGCCCCCTTCTCGACCGACATGCAGCCCACCCAGTGGGCGCTGTCGTAGGGTATCAGTTTGATTATCTGCTTGGGGCAGGCCTTGGTGCAGGCGCCGCAGCCCTCGCATTTTTTGTAGTCCACGACGGCCACGCGGTTTATGACCGAGATCGCGCCGAACCTGCAGGTCGCGACGCAGGTCCCGAGTCCGATGCAGCCGTTCGGACAGAGCTTGTCGCCTCCGCCCATCCTGACAGCGGCGATGCAGTCGCGGGCTCCCGAATACGCATACTTTTTCTTCGCGTACTCCTCGGTGCCCGAGCACATCACCTGCGCGCGCATCCTCATCGGGGCCTCCGCCCTGACTCCCATGATGCCGGCGATCTTCTGCGCCGTCGCGGCGCCTCCGACGGTGCACGCGGTCACCGGAGCCTTCCCGGACGCGATGTCGGCCGCGAGGGTGGCGCAGCCGCTGCGTCCGCAGCCGCCGCAGTTTGCCCCGGGAAGGGCCTCGGCTATCCTGTCGATCCTCTCGTCGCGCTTTACCGCGAAGAGCTTCGACGCGATGACGAGCAAAAGGCCCGCCGCGATCCCGAGCCCGGCGAACACTCCCGCGGTCTTCAGTATCTCAATATAATCCATATGTCAGGTCTTGTTCCTTTCCAATTCCCTTCTGTCTGTCATTCCCGTTCCCTGCCGTATTCTTCGGGCCGGGCGTCGGCGCGTCAGAAGCTGATCCCGGAAAAGCCCGAGAAGATCATCGCGAGCAGTCCCGCGGCGATGAGAGTCAGCGGGAATCCCCTGAAGGCCCTGGGCGGGTCGGCGAATTCCATCTTGGCTCTGACGCCGGCGAAGATCACGATCGCCAGAGTGAACCCCAGTCCGGCGGCAAATCCGTAGCAGACCGACGGGATGAATCCGTATCCCTCCTGGATGTTGACGAGCGCCGCGCCTAGGACGGCGCAGTTGGTGGTTATCAGCGGCAGATAGATGCCGAGCGCGCTGTACAGGGCCGGGACGAATTTGCGCAGGAACATCTCGATGATCTGCACGAGAGAGGCGATGATAAGTATGAACGCCACCGTCCGCAGGTATTCGAGTCCGAGCGGCACGAGCACGAAATAGTACGCAGCCCAGGTGACCGCGCCGGAGACCGTCATAACGAAGGTGACGGCCATGCCCATCCCGACAGCCTTGTCGGGCTTGTCCGAGACGCCCAGGAAGGGGCAGCAGCCGTAGAATTTCGAGAAAATGAAGTTCTCGGTCAGGACAGCGCCGAGCATCAGCAGCAGCGTGTCGGTAAGCGAAAGCTGAACGGTATTCACAGCGGCATCCCCCAGTCCGCGTCGGGATAGTCGCTGTCATCCGCGTCCGCAGTATTTTTGCCGCCGGCCGGCTCGCCGCTCTTTTCGTCGGGCGGGATCTCGGTCTCGGGCGGGTAGAAGTCGAGCGAGAGTTCGAAGTCGGGGTCGGAATCGGAAGCCACGGTGAGCTTCGATACACCGTCGGCCTCAGACACGCTGTAGTAGTCGATATTTGCCGGTATGTCGGACGCCTGCCTTACGTCGGACAGTCTGTCGTGCCTCTGACGGTCCGACTTCACGTTCCTTATCTTCTGCACCGCCGCGATGAGAAAACCGAGCGTGAAGAAGGCTCCGGCGGGCAGAACGAAGATCACGGCGGGTCTGTATCCCTCCCCGAGCACCCGGTGTCCGAAGAAAGTGCCGGCTCCGACGATCTCCCTGACCGTCGCGATGAGGAAGAGCGCTCCGGTGAATCCGAGGCCGCAGGCAATGCCGTCGAGCGCCGACGGCAGCACTCCGTTCTTCGACGCGAAGGCCTCCGCCCTCGCGAGTATGATGCAGTTGACCACGATAAGCGGGATAAAGAGCCCCAGCGACTCGTAAAGGTCGTAGAAGAAGGCCCTCATGAGCATCTCGACGGCGGTCACGAACCCCGATATTATCACGATGTAGGCCGCGATCCTCACCTGCTTCGGTATGAACTTCCGCAGCAGCGAGATGAGCGTGTTGGAGCAGATGAGCACGGCGGTCGACGCGAGCCCCATGCCGAGCGCGTTCTTCACCGAGGTGGTCGTGGCAAGAGTCGGGCACATCCCGAGAAGCTGTACGAAGGTCGGGTTCTCGGTGAAAAGTCCCTTCTTCAGTATCTGCGCCGCCCATCCGGCCTTTTTCCTTCCGGTCTCCTTTGCGGAGATACCGTTTACTGTCTGTTCATTCAAGTTCGCTCCCCGCCTCTCAGCCGGCAAGGCCCATCGAGGCCAGGGCCTCGGTGGCGCGGTTGACTCCGGTCAGCACCGATCTCGAGCTGATCGTCGCTCCGGAGATAGCGTCCACGTCCTTCTTCAGAACGAGGCCGCGGCCCTTTCCGTTATAGCCGGACAGGTATGCGGGGTCGTCGACGCGGCTGCCGAGTCCGGGGGTCTCTGAAAGAGCGACTATCGCCACTCCGACGATCTTCCCGTCGGCCCCGACGCCTACGACCATGTCTATGTTCCCGCCGAATCCGTTCGGCGACACCGACACGCAGTATCCGGCATCGGTCCCTCCGGTCTTCACGGCGTATACCGCGTTGACGCTGTCGGGACAGCCGTCGAGAGCGGTGTACTCCACCTCTGAGGCGCGCTCTCCGGAGAGGCCGTATACCTCGGCGATCGCGCTGCGTTCGGCCGCTTTGAGGTTCTCTTCGATCTTTTCGCGGGTCAGTCCGTGAACGGTCGAGAGGAGCAGGCCGACCGACATGCATATGACGGCGAGCGAGATCACGGGGGCGATGAATCTTTTTCCTGACTTTACGTTTCCGCTTTCCTTTCCGTCGCTGTTATTCATCCGTCATTCTCCCCCTTTCCGTCTTTTTCTTTGATATCGGCCGCCGCGCCCGGCTGCTTTCCGGCCGGGGCCGCGCCGCCTTTCGCGTCGCCTTTAGCACCGATCCCTGCCGCATGAGTTCCGAATATTCTGGGTTTTGTCATGCGGTCGAAATACCACACGAGCATGTTCATTATCAGTATCGCGAACGACACGCCCTCGTTGTATCCGCCGAAATAGCGGATGAAGACGGTCACCGCCCCGCAGCCGGCTCCGTACCACAGCCTGCCGCTCGCCGTCACCGGCGACGTGCAGTAGTCGGTCGCCATGAAGACGGCGCCGAGGATCAGGCCGCCCGAGAGCAGCTCGTATCCCACCGACTCAAACCGGTTTCCGCTGGGCGGGAAGACCGCGGTCAGGGCCGCGACGGTCCCGATGTACGCGACGGGGATATGCCAGGTGATGACTCTTCTGCCCAGCAGATATACACCGCCGAGCAGCAGAAGCAGCGCGGATATCTCGCCGATCGACCCCGGGCACTTGCCGAGGAACATGTCGCCCAGCGATTCGGACGGTATCGCGCCCGCCTTGAGCGACGCGAGCGGCGTCGCTCCCGCGACGGCGTCGGCCGCCGGCAGCGACATCACCTTCCAGTCGGGCTTCTCGAAGGCGGCGGCGAAGGTCGTCATCTCAGACGGCCAGGCAAACAGGAAGGCCCTTCCGGCAAGCGCGGGATTGATGAAGTTCTTTCCGATCCCGCCGAAGAGCTGCTTCACAACCACAATAGCGAAGAACGAGCCGACCACGGGTATCCAGTATGACACCGAAGGCGGAAGGTTCATCCCGAGCAGGAGACCGGTCACGACGGCGGAAAGGTCGCCCACCGTGCATTTCCGGCGGAAAACAAGCCTCGAGAGATACTCGAAGAGCACGGCCGACGCGACCGAGAGCAGCATTATGAAGAGCGCCCTCAGTCCGAACACGACGGCGCCCCAGGCGGCGGCCGGGATCAGCGCGATGATCACGTCGAGCATGATCGTGGCGGTCGTGTCGGTGTGCTTTATGTGCGGCGGAGGCGAGACGGTGAGCAGCTCAGGCACTCCGACATCTTTTCCCGCCGCTGCCGCCGCTTTATTCTTTTCTCTTGTTTCTTCGGACATCCTCAGCTTCTCCTGGCTTTGATCGCGCCCTTGGCGACTCTGATGTACTGGACTATCTGAACGTTTCCGGGGCAGTTGTACGAGCAGGTGCCGCACTCGACACAGCTCATCACACCCATCTTCTCGGCGTCGTCGTACCTTCTGGCCATCGCGTATTGCGCGAGGTAGACCGGCATGAGGTGCATCGGGCAGTTCTTTACGCACCTGCCGCACCTGATGCATGCGGAATAGTCGCTCTGCTTCGCGAAATCCTCCGAGAAGACGAGCACGGCGGAGGTGCCCTTGGTCACGGGGGCGTCGATCTCCCACCTGGCGGCTCCCATCATCGGCCCGCCGTTGATGATCTTGTACGGCTTTTTCACGAGGCCGCCGCAGCATTCGATCAGCGAGCGGTAGCTTGCGCCAAGCGGCACGAGCAGGTTCTTCGGCTCGGCTATGCAGTCGCCGTCGACGGTTATGCACCGCTCTATCAGCGGCAGCCCGTAGGCGAACGCCCGGTAGATGACGGCGCAGGTCTCGGCGTTGAAAACGACGCATCCTACGTCGACCGGAAGCTTGCCGGCCGGGACCTCGCGGCCCGTCAGAGCGTAGATCAGCTGTCGTTCGTCGCCCTGCGGGTACTTGGTCTGCATGACTCTGACCTTGATGAAGCTGCTCTTTCCGATGACCTCGAGCAGGCGGTTTATCGCGTCGGCCTTGTTGTCCTCGACGGCGAGCTCCGCGAGCGTAAGTCCGAGCGCGCGCAGCAGGATCTTGGCTCCGTTGACGATATCCTGAGGTCGCTCGAGCATGAGCCGGTGGTTGGCGGTTATGAACGGCTCGCACTCGGCGCAGTTGACTATCAGCCGGTTCACCCTGCCCATCGATGACTTTATCTTCGCGTGGGTCGGGAACATCGCGCCGCCCATGCCGGAGATCCCGGCCTTCCTTATGATCTCGACTATCTCGTCGGGGCTCGTCTCTGACAGTTTTCTGTCGTGCGGGTGTATCCCGGGATCCAGTTCCTGAAGGCCGTCGCTCTTTATCACGACTGTCTCGACCGGCTGTGCCTGCGCGTTGTGCCTGACCTTGATCTCGGAGACCGTCCCCGACACCGACGAATGCACGAGGCAGTACAGCCCCGACGATGCTTCGCCGATCAGCTGCCCGCGATATACGTGGTCTCCGGCCTTGACGACCGGCCTGCATACGACGCCTATATGCTGTGCCAGCGGGATCTCGACGACTTCTGGAAGCGGGAGCTTCTCTATCTTTTTCCCGCGTGTGTTCTTGTATTCTTCAACGTGAGTACCGCCCCTGAAGGTGTATACGGGTGTTCCCATACGGAATGTCTCCTTATCGCTTAGCGGCGCTTTCGCGCCGGTCCGGCGCTCCGCCGGAATTGCTCATAGTTAAGTATAATTATACAATATCAGAGGCTGAAATTCAACATTAATTTGGCAGACTGCACCCGCAGGCGGTTTTTTTCGAAAAAATAACGTCTTTTGACAAAAAAACAGTTGACATTCGTTCTTCCCGGTGGTATAATATTCAAGCTGTCGCGGCGGAATAGCTCAGTTGGCTAGAGCAATCGGTTCATACCCGATAGGTCGTAGGTTCAAGTCCGACTTCCGCTACCGATCGGGGCCGGCTCCGCCGGCTCGCAGCGGCCCGTTGGTCAAGCGGTCAAGACGCTAGCCTCTCACGCTGGAAACATGGGTTCGATTCCCGTACGGGTCACCAAACAGTAATAATCCGAACTTTGTCATCATAGGTGACGCGTTCGGATTTTCTGTTTATTTCGACTACGGCAGATACGAACGGCGCTGAAAGACCGGATCCGGGG
>JAEEGL015531507.1_pt1 | contig 28328 bp, 14 predicted proteins | sample 9134231 | NCBI WGS metagenome assembly JAEEGL01 (sample SAMN16246548, study PRJNA631951) | gut metagenome | biome: gut microbiome; feature: rumen; material: fiber-attached | host: Bos | place: Iran: Karaj | collected 2018-10
AAGTATTTGAAATATTTTTACAATCTTCATTAGGACAAAAAACAGTAGATTTAAACATTCCATAAAATAAATCAACAATTAAAGATTGATTTCTAGCAAGAAATAATTTTTTATGATATTTAAATTCATCAATATCATTATTAAAAATAAAATTTTCATTAGGTGAAACATAAGGTTTATTTAAAACTTTATTTAAATCTTCATGTAATTCATCTAATAAAAAAGATAAAAATTCTTGAGTATCATGTTGTTGATAACCTCTAAACATTGTTCTAATTTCTCCAATTGTTTCTTTAAAATCATAAGGTTCAAAAGAATTTTCATTACCATACCATAAATGTTTTATTAATTCAACATATGATTCAACAAGTTTTCCTTTTGAACCAATTGGGTTATTTCTATTTATAAAAGGAATATAATAATCGTTTAAAAAATAATTTGTTAATAATTTACAATTTGATAAACATTGAAGTGATGTGTTCATAAAACAAGTATTTCCTATATTATTTAATCCAACTAATCCTTTTTTATTATTTATTTTATCTAATGGAAGTTTTTTTAAATTATTTCTTCTTTCTGCATAATATGATGAAATATTATTAAATGAAAATGTATTATTATTTGATTTATTGTTTTTTTCGTCATCTGAACTGTCTAAATCTAATACTTCTTCTTCATTGTTTGTAATTGCGTTTTTAACTATTTTTTTTTTTGGAATTGATTCTTCAATATTATAATCTAATTCTGTGTTAATATTTCCGAAAATTTCTCCATCGTCATTATAAGAAAATTCTATTATTAATGTATCATATTCTAATTGTTGTATTTGGAATTGTTTTGATATTTTTTCTAAGAAATTATATCCTGGGATTCTATGTCCTTCTTTTATTTTTGAGATATTTTTATAAAAATATTCTTTAAAATTATTAAGTGTACAATTATTTTGTAATTTATATATTTTTATAAATGATATCAATATTGTTTTATTTATCATTGATATTCCTAATTTTTCTTTTATTTTTTTATTATTTGGAGAATTTAAAATATTAGCTAAATAAATATATATTTCATTATCTACTAATAAATCAGGGAAATATATATCAAAAATATCAATATCTTTATTTCTTTCCATATAATCTATTATAGGAAGAAATACAATTGAAAATTTCCTTGAATAAATATCATATTTTTTACTTTTTTTTATTCTATCTTCTTTTATTTTTCTTTTTATTATATAATCACATCCAAATTCCTTATTTAAAATATCAAAAGTTTCTTTTGGAACAATTTTATAATCAATTTTATTTTTTTTGTTATTATCAATTATAAGATAATTTTCATCAAATAAAATATTTTCATTATTTTTTATAATTAATATATCATTAGAAATTTTTCCTGGATTTAAATTATTATCTATTTTATATAAAATTGGTTTTGAGACATAAATTTCAGGGTGTTTTGAAGTTCTTTTAATTAATTTATATTTTACATATTGTTTAAATTTTTCATACCATTCAATACTAATTAAATATATTAGATTATCATATTTAAATTTTTTTATTTTATCTCTATATCTTAATTCATTTATATAAATTTCTCTCGAAAATGAAAGAATATATTTTGATTTTTCATCTTCAGTTATTAATGTATTTTCGATTAAATTTCTATTAAAAATATTCCCTTGTTTATCAATTAATGGTTCTTCTGTTTTATTTTCTTCTGAAAATTTAACCATTTTGAAAATAAAATAAATTATTAATATAAATATTTTTATATATTAAATTATTTTAAATATATACTTTCCTTAGAAAAAAAAAAAAAAAATATAAATAATTAAATATAATTATTTTTGATAAAACTAATTTAAAAAATTATCTAAATTAAAACAATAAAAAAATATTAAATCCTATAAAAAAACAAATTTACTCTTTCTTATCATCTTTCTGACTTTCAGCAATTTGAATATTCATTTGAGAAGTCGCAACAAACATTTGTAAAGTTGAATAAACATTTAAAGCATCAGTCAAAGTAGGATAAAATTCTTTTAAAAAATTATTATCATTATCAATATATTTAGTACAATGCATTTTAATCATTTTTTTTAACTCATCAATATTACTTTTACTAGCATATCCTAATTGTTTTTGATAACCATCTAACAATAAAGTATCTTTAGTACACATTTGAGAAAAAGCATATTCTTTATCTTGAGTTAATTTAGCTTTATCAACTTTTCCTAAAGGATCATCAATTTCCCATTTATTAATATCTTTAGCAAGCCAATATTTTTCTTTTTTTGAAGTTAATTTAGTTTTAAAATTTAAATATTTATCTCTTATTTCATTTCTTTTTTGAATTAATTCTTCATAAGAAGTTCCTTCCATTCTTTGATATTTAAAAAATTCTTTTATAAAAGATTTAATAGTAACATTTTGTTTATATAAAATACGACTCCAATTTTTAAAAAAAATTCCAAATTCTTCAAAAGTTTTAGTAATAGGTTCTTTATTTTCAACTCTTGTATTTAATAATTGTAAAATTTCAAAATCTTTTTGTATAGCTTCCATAGATTTTTGAGTAGCATAAAAATTATTATAAAAATCTTTTAAATTAAAATTTAATCTTTCAAAAAGTTGATTTTGAATACGAATATATTTTTCAATATTTTTAAAATATTTTTCATTATCTTCTTCAGGTGAAGTAATAACTAAATTTCCAGTAAAAGTTTTATATTCTTCAACATAAGGAGAAGGTTGATATGAAGTTAATTCTTTCATTTTAGCTTCAAATTGATTATGATCAGTCATTGATAAAAAAGCGATTAAAGGTTCACTTGCTTTAAATTCTTCATTTTCTAAAACAGCAGAAATGAATTTATTTAAAAATTTCATTCTTTTTTCTATGAAATCATCTTCAAATCTTCTTCCTCCAACTTTCTTATTTGGAAGAGGAGGAACAACTTGACCAATAAATAATTTACATAATACATTTCTTAACCAAATAAAATCTGAATATCTTCTTTGAACTGTCCAATTCATTGTTGATGTTATTACTTCATAATTTACATAATTTGATGATATGAATGATGTTTCTATTATTTTTGGATTTTTTACTATTACTTCTATTACTTTGTCATTTAATGATGATTTTTCTAATTTTTTACATTGGATTGTTTGAGTTTTACGTACTTTTTTTTCTACTTTTTCACCCTTTTGAATATTGTTTATGTCACCTTCTATGTTTTCATTTTTTATTTTTTCATTTTTTTCATTTTTATTTTTTTCTTTTTCAGAATTTTCATTTTCTGTGTTTTCGTTTTGAGGACTTTCGTTTTTGCTTTCTTCAATTTTTAATTGTTCTTCTTCATTTTGAGGTACTGAAGAATCTTTTTTTTGGGTTTCTGTAAATTCTTTTACTATTACTTTTAATTCATCTAATGTCCATTGAGTTAAGTCATCTCCATTTTCTTTTTTTTCTGTACAGAATTCAATAAATTTATTTTGATCATAATTTTTGTCTAATATTTCTTTTTGAAGTAATTCTTTCTTTGCTTCTATATCATCATCCATTTTTATTATATGCTTTTTTATTATTTTTTAATTATTTATTGAAGGATTGTTTTTTTTTGAAATAATAAATATTATTTTTTTTAAATAATATATATTTTTTTTCTATTTTGATTAATAAAAAATAAATAAACATTATTTATTTATTAAATTGAATATTTGAATATTATTATATAATAATTATAGGAAAAATAATATTTGAATATATATAAAGTGAAATATATTTTATTAAAATTAATTAGAAATTTAAATCAACAAATATTATATATTTATATGTTTTTCAATTATTTTTTGCTGATATAACATCTTTATATGGTTTAAATATATCATTTAAAACATTAACTATATTTTCTAAATGAAATTTTAGCATACCTAATTTCATAGTTTTTTTTGCAATAACAGTTATAAGATAACCATATAAATTACTCGATAAAATATTAAAATTTTCATTTTCAACTAAAAGATAATTTAATTTTTCATTACTTAAAGAAGTTTCTTCTACTTGATAATATTCAATCCACATTGAAGGAAGAATATCTAAAATTGTTTGATGGACTTTTTCTCCTTTCATACATAAAATTCCACCTGATAAAGTATTAATAAAAATTGTTTCTATTTTATTATCAATTGCTTTTTGTAATAAATCATTTAATTTAGATGGATTAATCATTTTTAAATTATAATGAATAATTTAAAATATAATTTTTTTATTTTAAATATATTAATTATATTTTAATTTTTTTATTATAAATATATTAATTATATTTTAATTTTTTAATAATTAAAAAAATTTATAAATTATAATCTGAAATTTTTTTCTTTAAATATATAATTTATAATTAATATATTTATGATATGGTTCAAAGCAATTAAAACATATTGAAATTTGACATTGTTTACAAATTAAATTTGTTTGCTTTCTTTTTCCATTTAGTCTATTTGTACATATATAACAATCTTTATATTTATCCCTTTTTGCTAAAAAATGTCTACCAATTAATCTATTTTTACTATTTTTCAATTTATAAATATTTACTTTTTCATTTACATTTTCTCCAATTAAACTTTTAATAATTGCATTTCTAAATTTTAAATGATTTAATCTTTTATTTTTATTTACTTGTTTTTTATAAATAATATAACTATTAGTAATTGTAACTTCTAAAATAAATAAAAATACTTTTTTATACCATTTTAGACTTTTTTTATCACTAAAATAAAATGAAGATAACTGATTATTTTTATCAACTCCTTTTGACAGAATATTAAATTTATAAACCATAAATGGAATTGCTTTATTAAATTTATCATAAATAACATAAGGAATATTATAAAAAGAAGAAACAATTCTTATTAACTTTTTTTCATTCCATTGACAAAAAAGTCTATTTTTATTTCCATAAAATACTGGTTTTTTTATATTATTTTCAATAGGTTTAGGAAAATATTTTTTATTTTTACCAACACTTGCAGTATAATAAATAAATTTTTTATCCAAAAAATCTAATATTTTCAAATTTGTAAAATAACTATCAAAAAAAATATGACTTTTTTCTTTTATATTTTCAGTCAATTCTTTAATAATATTTAATATATTATGTTGGCTTCCTTTATAAATTACCCATTTTATAATATATGATGATTCAGAATCTGAAATTGCAAAAATTTTAATTCCATATTTCGTGGGTTTAATTGGGTTAAATTGGTTAATTTTTAATCTACCTCTATATGGAATGTTTGTTTCATCTATTGTATAATTTTTTGTTATTGGTTTATTCAATTCCCATTTTTTATTTATATATTTTATTATTGGATTTATTTTACTTGTATAATCATTATTTTCAGAACTAAAATGAATATATTGATTTATAAAATAAAATAATGATTTTGATATTATAGTTTTAGCAAAAGGAAAATCATACATAGAATCATTTTTATTCCAATAATTAGTTTTATTTGGAATATTTACTACTCCCATATATAATAAGAATGCAATAAATTTCTTTATATTGTTTATTGAAATTTTATCTTTAGTTAAATTTTTATGAAATTCACTTTGATAATGATACTTTTTATCATAATAAATATGAGATTCTTTTAATATAAGTGTATATAATTCATCATCAAAAAAATTGCTAAATATTTTATAAGGTAAATCAAAATCTTTAGTATTATTTAAATTTTTATTCACTTGATTAATTAATACTTTTTGTTCTTTTTCATCTTTAATTTTGTATTTTAAATAATTAGCATTTTGAATATAATCCTGACATATTTGCCATTTATTAATTTCATCATTTTCTATTGATTCTTCTGATTCATTTGAATCTTCTATAATAGCATCTAATAATATACTTTCAATATCTTCATTTTTATATGATTGATTTCTTTTTTTTTTTGTTGAAAACATTTTTAAATAGAAGGTAGTTTTATTTATTATTTTTTATAAAAAAGAAGTCTAATTTTAGAAAATAAATGGTTAATTAATAAAAAATATTATAATTTTATTTTTAAATTAAAAGATAATATAATTTAAAAATTATACAAAAAAGTTTTTAGAAAATATATTTTTATAAGAGAATTGATATAATTAAATTATATGTTTAAAAATGAACAAATTTTAAATGATGGAAATACTTCATCAGATCAATTGTTTATCTTTAAAAAAAAGACAGAAATAAATGATAAATCAAATATACAAAAACCTAGTAAATTTAGAAAAGAAATCTTAAATGAAAATGGAAAAAAAATTACACTTTCAATATGTCAAAATCAAATAATTGGTAATAATAATAAAGAAGGCAGTAATATATTGTTTGAACAAAATTTTAACAAAAAAATGAGTGCAATGACAGAATCAAATAAATACCTTAAATTTCATGCTAATTTTAAGAATAATTGTTTAAAAAAAATAAGAAAATCATCTTTAATGTCTTTAAATAGAAAAGATCCATTAGTCTTTTTAAAATCTCTTAAAAAATTTGTTGATACCACTAATTATGGTAAACTTTTAGACAAAATTAAATATTGTGATATTTCTTTAGCAATTTTATCTATATTATCATTCATTATTATATTAATTGATAATGATATTTATATATCAAAGTCAAAAGAATTTTTGGAAAAAATATTTAAAGACAATAATATAGAATCCCCTATTGTACTTTTAAAACAAATAAAATATAGAAAAATATCCAATTTAGAAAATATTCTTCGAATAATTAATATAATAATTTCAATATTTTCTATTTTAATTTTAATAATAAAATATAATAATCAATTAATTTTAGATAAAAAAGAGAAAAAAAATACTACATCAACAGCAAAATTTATTTTATTTTGTGAAATATTACTTTTTCTTTTTATATACCCACCTAAAATAAATAGTATTATTTATATAACAACAACAGATAATATATTTGTATTTAGCTTAAATTCAGTTTTTCTTCTTATTCACATAATTAAATTACTTAATATATTTAGATTAATTCGTGCAATAAGTAAATATAATTCAAATTTAAGTAAAATAATATGTGAAACTTATAAAATTCAATCTGGAATGAATTTTATTATAAAATCAGAATTAAATGATAAAAAATTAACAATAATATTAATTTTATTAGGTTTTAATTGTATAGTTTTTAGTGCAGTATTAAAAGATTTTGAATGTTTTTCATATAATAAAAAAACAATATTACAAGGAAAAAAAGGAATAAATGATCTTCAAAATTATTTTAATACATTATGGTTAGCTTTAATAACAATAACAAGTGTTAGTTATGGAGATGAATATCCAAGATCTCATTATGGAAGATTTTTAATTTTTATTATTTCTTTTTTTGGTTTATTTTGTTTAGGATTTATTATTTCTATTATAAGTGAAAAGTCAGAATTTACTCCAAATGAAAAAAAATCATATTTAAAATTAAAAAAAATTTTCAGTGTTGAAAATAAATTACATCAAGCTGGTAATTTAATTAAAACTTTTTTATTTATTGTTAAAAATTTTAAATGTAAAAATAATGATAATAAAAAATCAAATTTACAAGAAAAAATTTGTTTATTATTAAAATTAAGAGCTGAATCTAAATTATTTAGAAATAATTTACATATTAGTAGAACTTATTCAATGCCAATTGATGATATTGTTCAAACTATGGAAAATAAATTATTTTATAATTTATTAGCTATTAATAATAATTTAGAAAAGATTGATACAATTGAAAATGATTTTAAAATAATTAATGAAAATCAAAATTTTATTTTCGAAAAATTAAAAAATATTTTTTTTTTTCAAGAAAATATTTGTAAATTTTTAGCAGAAAATCATAATAAAAATTATTTAGAAAAATTTAAAATTAATTCAAAAAGAAATGAAGACGAGAATTATTTAAGAGTTTATACTGTTCAATTAGTTTCACCTAATTCTAATAATAAATATAGAATTAAAAAAAATAAGAATAAAGGATATTTAACACCTAGTGTTTATAAGAGAAAAAGAACTTGTAAAAATAAAAAAAGTACAAATATTTTATCAAAGTTTAATAAAAGTAGTCTTTTAAGTAGTTTAATTAGTTTTAAAAATAATAATAATAAAACAACTGTTAAACATAAAAGTGAATATAGATTAAGAAAAAAATTATCAAAAATAAAAACACCTACAGCTCAAAAAAAAATTTTATTATCATATTATGAAAAAAATCTTAAAAGAAAATATAATTCATCTCCTGAAATTTTTCCAAAGAAAATAAATAAAAAAAAAGTTGATAATATTTAATATGATTTTCAACTTTTTAATTCAAATATATATAAATAAAATATTTATTTGGTATATAAATAAATAAAAACCTTTATTTATTTTTAAATAGGTTTTAAATATTAAGATATCTATTTTAAATATGATTATTAAATAACAAATTAAAAAGTTTTTAAATAAATTTAAAAATTATTATGTTCTAATTTATATCTTATCCCATTTGGACTAAAAATCCAATCATAAGTATCATCTTTATTAATAAACTTTTCTCTAAATTCAGAATACTCAAAACTTTTTTTATCTTTAAAAAAATTATTATTAAAATATTTTAATAAATTTTCAGATTCTTTTAATTCTGAAATTCTATATGTCATATTTAATTCATTTTCTTTTAATTTTGGAATTTTATGTTTTGAACTTAATTCAATTCTTGCCTTAATTATTGAAGTTGAAACAATAATAAATAAACTAATTAAAAAATCATTTAAATCTTTTGATTGTTCAAATTTTCCATTTTTTGAAAATAAATCAAAAAATAATCTTATTTTTCCAATATTTGATGATTGACAATAAACAAACCCAAGACATAAAATATTCCTTTTAATTATATATTTTTTCTTTTTATAATATAAAGTTAATTTTTCTTCTAATGATTTATAAATTATTTGGCAAATATTTTGAAAAATTGGAAAAATATATTCTTTTTTAATAATTGTTTCTTTTGATTCATATGCAACAAAAATTTTTTTAGTAATAATTTCTTCAAAATCACTTAATAAAATTTTCTCAAAAAGAAATTTTTCATTTGAAGAAAAATTTATTTTTAAATTATTATAATCGAAAAAAGGAATATTAATTAAAAAACCATCTAAAAAGTTAACATATTCAATTAATGAAATATCTTTTAAAATATTATATACTGATTCAATTGGTTCTAAGATTTTATCAATATTAGAAGAATATATTTCAAAAGTTACTTCTTGTTCTCCTATTGCAAGAATATTTTCTAGATTTTTATACGAATCACTCACACAGCATCCCATTTATATAATTGTTTTTTTCATTTAAAAAAATAATTAAATATATTTTTTTAATGATTTTTAAAAAAAGAGTTTTATAATTATTTTAAATTTTGAAATTAAATAATATAATATATATTTTCTATAAATATCTATAATGTATTTTGTAATTCATTAATTAATTCCCAGCATTGTACTTTTCCATTTTTATCTTTATCTAATTTAATAAATAATAAACTTGAATCATAGTCATTAATATTAATTCCTTTTATTTTTAAAAAATTATTTAAATCTACATCATTTATATTTCCTAAACCACCTTTATCAATATTTTCAAAGATGTTTTTGATTTCTTTAATAGAATAAAATAATTTCTTTCTTAAATTTTGAATATAATTTTCTGAGGAAATAATTAAATTAATTAAATTATTAATAAGTCTTTTTGTACTTATTAAAAAAACATCAGTCTTATTATATTCTGGAATAAATGTTGAAGGTTTTTTTTTTTCCATTAAATTTCTTCTTTTTTTATCATAAGGGATAAATAAATCAAAAAAATCTGAATAAAAAAAATTATCCAATTTTTTTTTATTTAATCTTCTTTTTATTAATTTAATATCATTTTCTGAAAGATAAATATTAAACAATTTAAAACCATTTATTAAGTCATCATTTGAAACAAAATTTTGATTATTAATATCAAAAATTTGAAAAATATTTTCAATATTAAAATCATATTTTGATGAAAGATTTATTTTTTCTTTTTCTATTTGTTTTTCTACATTAATACATTCTATTATATAATTTATAAATTCTTTTTCTCCTTTTTCATAATTTATTTGAGAACATATACATGGAAATTTTCTACAATTATTGCAATTATATTCTATTTTTCCATTTGTATTTCCTAAATTATTGAATTCATTTTTAAATTGATTTGGTTGATTATCATTAATATTATTTATAATTTTTGAAAAGAATCTTTCTGGATTATTTCTTAATGATAAATTTTTAGATATATAAAAAGAATTATCTTTTGGATTAATACTTATATTATTATTATTATTATTGTTATAATAATTATTATTAATAACATAATTATTATTATTCATATTAATATTATAATTTGATTCCATAAGTTTTTTTTGTTCTTTAAAACAAAAGAATTTTTGAAATTCATTAAAATCAATTTTATTATCCTTATTCAAGTCTATTTTTTTTATAATATATCTTATATCATTATTATTAAAATTGGTATAATTTTTTTGAAAAAAATTTATAATACTTTCTTTAGTAATAAATTGATATTCAGATAATAAACAAAAAATATTTTGAATATTACAATCTTCTCTTTCTTTTATATTATTTATTATTTTGTTGACATTTATAATAAAATCAATTTCTTTGATTAATAATGTAATAAAACAATTTTCAATTTCATAAGGAATATATTTATAATTATTTAAATCATTTTTATTATTATTATTTTTCCCAATAAATTTTTTTTTCTCTGATAAAATCATATTTAAAAATTCAGGATAAGAAAGATAATTATCACAATCAATATCATATAAAAAAATTAAATAATCAATTTCAAACTTGTTTATATTAATTGAATTTTTATTTAATATATCAATTAAATTATATGAATCAATATAATTTTTTCTTTCTTTATCAATAAATGAAAATAATTGAAAAGGATTAAAATTTATACTTTGACATAAAATTTCCCTAATTATTTCAATCTCTTTTTCTTTATTTGATATGGTTAATAATAATTTTATTATTAAATTTTCAGTTTCAGGCAAAATCATTTTTTAATTTTTTTTTCAAATAAATTAAAAATAAATAAATAAAAATAATTATTTAATTACTAATAAAGGGTAAACTCTTTTCTTTATTTTTAGTTTGACTAAAATTTGATTTAATTTCAAAACAATAATTTTTAATCATACTATCATTTATATCATTATTATTACATTTATTTTTTAATAATTTTATTTTAATATTTTTATAATCCTTTTTTAAATATTTTTTAGAAGAAACTGTTTTAAAAGTTTTTGATTTATTATTATAAATATTAATTTTACTATTTGATGATAAAGATTTATTTATTGATATTGAACTTTTATTTGTATTATTTAAGGTACATTTTTTTTCAGAATAATTACCTAATAATTTTTCTAAATTTCTATTTCTTGATTTTTCTAAAATTAAATATTGTTTATTATAGTTTGTTATTGGAATTACTTTATTTTTTATTTCATTTTTTGTATTAAAAAAAATATTTTTTAAAATTAATTTATTTTTAATTCTCTCAGAATCAACTTTTTCTTTGATTATTTTTTTTACTTTAATCTCTTTTTTAATTTCTTTATTTATTTCATGTTTTATGAATAAATTATTTAAACTTTTACTTTTAATTTCATTATTATGATTATCAATAATTATTTTTTTGGTTTTTTTAATTAATCTTTTTAATTTATCATTTTCTGTTTCTTTTATTCCTAAATTTTCTTCATATCTTAATGTTTTATATAAATCATTTCTTTCATTGAAAAAAATTAAGTATCCCCTTATAAATGGATCTCTAATATAAAATTCAGGATCTTGGTTTATCAATTTTATTTCATTAAAAGTTAATTGTTCAAAAATTAACTGCATAATATAATCTCTTTCTTTATTATAATCAATTTCATTTTCAATATTATAATCTATAATTTTATTTTTTCTATCACTTTCTTCTTTATTATTTGAAAAATAAGAAAAATTTATTGAATTATTTATAATATTATTTCTATAAAAATCTTGTTCATAAAAATTATTTATTTTAAAATTTAGCATAGATATATCTTTTTGATAATTATTACAAGTATTAATTTTTGACTTTGAAATAATTTTTTCTAACTTATTCCTTAATTGATATCTACCAATTTTATTTAAAATTTTTTTATTCATAAAAAACCAATAAAAATTTATTATAATAAAAATATAATATTTCTTTAGCAATAAAATACAAAAAAATAAAAAAAAAAACTAACTCATATATCAAAAAAAAATAAAAACAAAATAAAATAAAATAAAATAAATAAATAAGAAAAAAAAAAAATTTAATTTGCAATTTTAATAACAATACAAGAAACATTATCTTTACTTCCTTTCTGAATAGCAAAATTAACAATTTTTTCACAAAAATCTTTACAAACTCCATTAGTATTTTTTTCAATATCAATTAAATCATTTTCATTAATAACATCCCAAACACCATCACTTCCCAAAATAATATATTTACTATAAAAATCACTTAAAACTTCTTTAACAATTTTAGGAATTGCAGTAACGCCATAAACTTTAAAGTCTAAATCTCCAATTGATCTAGTTAAACTTAAAGAACCAAAAACTCTATTTCCAAAAATCATTCCTTTATTTTTTTTAACTCTTTCAACTTCATCTTTATTATTACAATTATGTAAATCAGTTAATTTTGTTATTTTATCTTTTGAAATATAATAACATTGACTATCACCAACATTGGCACAATATAAAATATTATTATCAATTAATATTACAGTCGCAGTTGATCCAGTTATTTTTGTATTGGGAATTTTTTCTAAATTTTCATTTACTTCTTTAAATGAATCATTTAAACTTTTTTCTATTATAAAATTATTTTTTTCTATATTTGATTGTAAAATTTTATCAAAGTTATTATATAAATATTCTGATACTATTTTTCCACCGTGACCATCATATATTGCAAAAAGACTTATTATGTGATTGTTTTTTTCTATAAAGTTAATATTTGTATATGATTTATCTTCCATTTCTTTTCTGTGATTTATATTTTGATCTTCATGCTTATGAAAACTTTTTATTAAGGGATTTATATTTTTTTTTGTCGGAGTTTGGGTATGACTATTTTTGTGAGGGGAATTTATTATTTTTATTGGCTTGTTTTTTATTAGGATTTTAGGATTGTTTATATTTGGACTTTGATTTATGTTTTGAATAATGTTTGGGTTTTGTATTAAGTTGTTGTTTATATTTTTGTTATTTGAATTTTGGTTATTTGGGTTGTTTGTATTTGGATTGTTTGTTGTTTGATTAGTATTTTCTTTCATGTTTATTTTGTTTAAATTTATGTTGTCTTTGTTTGAATTGTTATTTTTATTTGAATTATTTTCTTTATTTAAATTATTATTATTTTTATTTGAATTATTTTCTTTGTTTGAATTGTTATTTTTATTTGAATTATTTTCTTTATTTAAATTATTATTATTTTTATTTGAATTATTTTCTTTGTTTGAATTATTGTTATTTTTATTTGGATTATTTTCTTTATTTAAATTATTATTATTTTTATTTGAATTATTTTCTTTATTTGAATTATTGTTATTTTTATTTGGATTATTTTCTTTATTTGAATTATTGTTATTTTTATTTGAATTATTTTCTTTGTTTGAATTATTATTATTTTTATTTGGATTATTTTCTTTATTTGAATTATTGTTATTTTTATTTGTATTATTTCCTTCTTTTTTTATATTAATATTGTCTTTATTTAAGAAAGTATTTACTTTAGTTAAAATATCTTTATTTATATTATTATTATCTTTATTTATGATATTATTATTTTTATTAATAATATTATTATCTTTATTTATATTAATTATATTATTATTAATGTTATTGTTATTGTTAATTTTATTAATATTATTATTCATGTTACCGTTATTTTGATTATTTAAATTATTGTTTAAATTATTATTATTATTAATTAGATTATTATTTATATTTTTGTTGTGATTGTTTAGATTATTATTTCTATTCATATTATTATTATTGTTTGGGTTATTATTTTGATTTGAATTATTATTATTTGTTTTTTTATTAGTATTAAGAATAGTATTAGGACTAATATTATTAAAAATTAAATTATTGTTTTTATTGGTATTATTTTCTTTAGTAACCATAATATTAACATTTTGCCTTTCATTAGGGGTTTTAGGTTGATTATTAATAAAAAATCTTTTATTTAAATCTTTAATATTAATATGATGTTCATTTCCATTTTTTGAATTTTCATTTTCTTCACCCTCTATTTTTAAAGAGCTAGATCTTCTAAATTGTAAATCATGATCAATATTATTAAATTTAATTTTTTTTTTATCATCTATCTGAGTATCTATTCTTTGCATTAAGTTATTAAATTTATTGGGATTGAAAATTAAATTATTTTGATTATTTGGACTATTTTGAGAACTTTCTCTATTAGAAAATGATGGAACTTTTATATTTTTGTGTTTTTCTTTTAATTGTTTTTTAATATTTTCAATTTTTTTTTCTTTCATTTTTAATTTATTCTTTTTATTTTAAAATAATAGTAAAAAAGTTTTTTTTTATTTTAATTTTTTTTATTTAATAATATAAAAAACTAAAAATATAAAAATATAACTATGAGTCATTGAAAATATAATTTTAAAATAATTAGTCCTATGAAAATTTAATTAAAACGTGATATAATTTAAGAAATAATATTCTATTTTAAACTATTATTCAATTATACATAATTTTTTAAATATATTTAAATTATGATATAAATTAGTATTAAATAAAGTAAATTAAATGGATAATTTTACATTATATAAAAAAATGAGAAATCAAATTAAAACAAATTAAAAAGTTATTATAGCATTTTTATTATATGAAAAATGATTAATTCAAAAATTTCCATAATTAATTAATGGAATAATAATAATAATAATTTTTCTTTTAGAATAATAATAAGTATATTTTTTAATTATTCAGATTAAAAATGTCCTCTTTTTCTGAATCAAATTTTCAATATAAAATAATTAATTTTTAAAATAATTAATTTATAATGGACTCAAATAATTTAATTGAAGAATACCCTTGCCCTGAATGTGAAGGAACCAATTCCTTAAAAATAAAACCAAAAGAAACAATGGCAAAATGTGAATTATGTAATAAATCTTTTTTTTTTATAAAATGTTTTCAATGTTCCTATAACATATATTTTAAAAAAGAAGTATTTTTAGATGGAATAAATATAGTATGTCCATATAATATATGTGGATTAAATATATCAACAATAATATGTGAAAAATGTAAAAAAAAATTATTTTTAAGAACAAAATACTCTCAAGGAGAAAAAATTCAATGTCCCTTTTGTCAATATCAATTTCAAAAAATTAAATGTCCAAATTTAAATTGTAAATTAGATATAAGTTTAAAAGATTATTATGAAGGAAAAAGAATACAATGTAATCACATAAGTGCAGCAAATAATTTTTCCATAAATATTAACTATTCAAATTTAAGTACAAATAGTATGAGTTTTAATTCATCAAATATATCAATTAATAATAAAAAACTTTCTCCAATGATATTTCAAAAAGTAAATTGTTATTATTGTTCACGTAATATGATATGGGATTATAATAAAGATAAAATATATATTGAAAGTCAACAAATAAAATGTCCATATAGTGAATGTGGTAAATTAACAAATAAAGTAAAGTGTCCAAAATGTTTAAAAAATAATATTTTTCCAAGAGGTAATTTAGAAATAGGATCAAAAATAATATGCAGATCATATGATTGTAATTATAAATTTAATATTTATTTTTGTCCTTATTGTTTAAATTCTTTATATGGTGATGGAACTAATTGTGAAGGAAAAGAAATAGTTTGCAAATACTGTAATAAAATATTTCAATTTGTTAATTGTTTTCATTGTAAAAGTGTTAATTTTTGGAAAAAAAATGAAAATAATCATTATATTGAAGGTCAAGTTATTAAATGTGGAAATTGTAAAAAAAATTCAGCAAGAATTTTTTGTCCAAGTTGTAGAAAAGTTAATATTTTAGTAAAAGGGATTTTAGTTTTAGGAAAAGAATATAATTGCATTTATAGAAAATGTAATAAAATATTTACAATAAGTTTTTGTTCAGTTTGTAATTGTACTTATGTGAGATTAAAAGAAAATAAAAGTAAAATATGTTCAGTTTGTGGAAATTTAATGCCTTGTATACAATGTCCTCATTGCTATAAATTCTGTTCATCATATGATCCAAATAATATTTTAAGTTATTCTCTTTGTAAATGTCCTTATAATGATTGTAATAAAGATTTTTATTATTATATATGTCCTTTTTGCAAAGGGGATTTTATTAAAGCAAATTTAAAATTTTTAAATATCAATTGTCCTTATCCAAATTGTAGAAAAATATATACAATTTTCCAATGTCATAAATGCAAGAAAGAAAATTGTTTATTATTAGATAATAATTCAATGGATATTGAAGAAGCAAATTGTGTAAATTGTAATGAAAAGAACATATTAGAAAATAATAGAACATATAGTTCAATTTGTAAATTAAAAAACATTGATTTTAAAAATGGAGAAAATTTTATTTTTCATAATCCTGAAGTTGATCCATATGATAAAGATATAATTGATAATTTAATAAAATCAAAAGTTTATTATATAAATCCAAGTCAAGTTCCAAAAACAAATTTTACTTCAAATGATGTTACTTTATTCCCAATAAATTCTAAAGATAATCCTAAAAATATAAAATGTGTTATTTGTTTAGAAAGAGATAGAACTTCAGTTTTTGCACCATGTGGTCATATGTGTGTTTGTTTAGAATGTGGTAAAAATTTTATGAATTCTATTCAAAATGAACAAAAAAGATGCCCACTTTGTAAAGGGGTTATCACTGATTTTTTAGAAGCTGTTATTGATGATTAAAAAATTTTTTTTATTTCAATTATTTTAATGGTTTTTTTTTTTTGCTAATTTTATTTTATATATTTTTTATTTCATTTTGAAGGATTTTTAGTTATATTTTATTGTTTTTATTTATTATTGACAAATTTGTTATTTTTTTTGAATAAATAAATAGTTTAAGTTTATTTAATATTTTTTTATAGATTTTTTTTTACAAATTGTTTCTATATATATATAAATATAAATATATAAATTATTTTTATATTTGTTTATTTAATGTTTATTAAATTATTTTTATATAATAAATATTATTATATTTTAAGTTTTTAATGAAAATTATTTTAATATTTTATTTATTTTAAAAACATAAAAACAATTTTAAATTCAAAAAGTTCATTTTTTACTTTATTTTGATTTTATTTTAAATAATAATCTTATTTTTTTAAAAATAATAAAAAAAATTATAATAATATATATATAAATAAAAGTTTCTTTTAATATAAAAAAATAAATAATAGATTTATTTTAAATGAGTTTTAAAATAGGAAGTTTGATTTGGGGAAAAATACAAGGATATCCATGGTGGCCAGGCATAGTAAAATTATTTTATAATAAAAAAATTAATAGTTAATTAATATTGATAATAAATCTTATAAACCATATACTATAAACTTTATAGGTGATAATACACATGGTGTTGTATCAAAAAATAATATAATGGATTTTTCTTCTAATAAATTTAGATTTGAAAATGTAAAAAATAAAAAATTAAAAGAAGCTATTAAAAAAGCAGAAAATCTAATTTTAGGAATTGATGAAAAATTAACTGATATTACTGAAAGTAATATTTCTAAAGAAAGTGAAAATGAACAAAATAAAAATAATAATAATAAAATACAAATCAATATTGAAGTTAATGAATTTAAAGAAAATAATATTAATGAAAAAAATTTACTTTTAAAAAAAAAAAAGAAAAGGGAAATTAATAAAGATGAGATTAAAATTATTTTTAATGATATTCAAAAATATTTTCTATATATTTATGAATTAGTTAATAATAATGAAAAGGAAAAAATTAAGAATGAAGAAAAATGTTTAAATAAAATTTTTAAATTATTATTACAATATAAGTTTGAAAATATGGAATTCTTATTTAATGAAAGTAACATTTGTAAAATGATAATTTATTTTAAATATAATTTGAATATTTTTAGTATAAAATTATCTGAAAAAATAAAAGAAATAAATGAAAAATTCCAATATTATTTTAATGAATATTATATTGATAATGAATAGAAAATTTATATATATATAATTTTTTTAGAAATAAATAAAAAAATAATTTGAAGATTTAATATTTATTTAAATACAATATATTATAAAACTATAAAATTATTATTTATAACAATAAAGTTGAATTAACTATGAATAAAATTTTGTATATAAATTGAATTCCAAAATTTTTTCATAGATAAAAAAAAAATACCTGTTTATTATTTATTATTACTTAACAAAACTATTATTAAATACATAATTATTTATTTTATTTTTACTAGGAAAAAGGGTATTTTTAGATAAGTTAAGAGAAAGTGTACTTGAATTATTAAATTTATTTTTATTATAATTAAGTACTTCAAAGTTCTTAAAAAATATTCTTTTAGATTTATAATTACAAAAAATAATAATTAAACAAATTACTATAATAATAAATAAAGAAACCAAAATAGACCATATTAATAATTTATCTGAATTTTTTTTTTGTTTTACAAAAATAAATTTAAACAGGAAAATAATTAATAAACCAAAACATAAAATTAATCCTAAAATTAACATTAGTAAAAATAAAATAAATTTTTTACAAAGTTCTTTATCAAATTTTATATCATTATAAAATCTAATATAATAATGATAATAACACTTTTCACATTTTGCAAATTCAGGTTTAATTTTTTTATGAATAAACAAATTTTTTAAACAAATTTGATGAACATATTTAACTTTTCCTTCACATAAACATGGAGTAATTAAAATATTTTTACTTGTTTCTTTTTCAAAGCATATTCTACAAATTTTTTTATCTTGTAAATAACTAATTCTTGATTCATTTAATATATTTGATGATGTAAAATTTAAAAATTTTTTATCTCTTTGATGATATAAATTAAGTTTAGCTGTTATTTTAAGTTTATCTTCATTCCTTTTTGGATAAAATAAACTTTTTGTTGATGTTTTACATTTATGAGCTTGAATTGAGGATGAAAAAGAATTATTTTTTGTATTCTCTTTTTCCATATATTTTAATGAATTTCTGAAAATAATAATTAAATAAAATATTTTTATTATAATATTCGTTAAAAAATGTATTGAGATTAAATTAAAAATAATCATGAAAACAATAATTTTAATAATTATCAATAAAGATAATAAAGGTTTTTTAGTTTTATAAATAAATTTTATTTTGAAAATTTAGTATCAAATTTTTATTAAAACTATATTTTCTTCTTTTAAATAATTTATTTTGTAATTAATAAAATATTAAATGATTTAATTATTTTGTCTTGTAAACTAATAATTATATATATTTAAATTTTAAATTAATTACTTATTTTTGATTATTTAATTATCATTAAATAAAAAAATATGATAGATAATACATCTTTAATTAAAAAAGTAAAATTAAAACAAAAAACGAAATTTTCAGAAATTAATAAAAAAAATATAACAAAATTCCAAGAGCCAAAAGAAGAACCAATAAATCAAATTAGAAATATTGAATCTTTAGCTATAACAAATGAAGAATATAATGATAAATTAAATCATCATTTACAAGTAGAATTAGGAGATGATATAATAATAAATAATCAAGTACATGAAAATTATATTGATAATCTAAATTCAGATGAAAGAATAAAATACTTAATTAATATTAATAAAAGTGAACAAATTGATTTTATCAATACATTACTTAAATTAAAAGGAATAAATTTTAATAATATTAATAATAATAAAATAATAGATAATGAAAATGATAATATAAATTTAACAAGGATAAATCAAATATATAGTAATAATAAACCTGATGATGAAAGTAAAAGTTATATTAAAGAAATTTTAGATATTTGTGATAATAGTAATAATAAAAATGTAAATAATAATTTTTTAAATAATGATATAAATTCTATTTCAATAAGTTTAAATAATGGAAAAGAAAATTTTAATGAAATAAATAATAATAATATAGATACATATAATAAAAGTGAAAAAGGAAATAGTTTAAAAACAATTGATTTAATTGAAATTGCTAATAAGAGAAAAAGAATGGGACTCAATAAAAATTTTAAAACTATTAAAAATGAAATGAGAGACAGCAAAAAGAATTTTATTAAAAAAAAAATTAAAAATGAAAATGATCCTGAAATTGAAAAATTAATAAAAGAAGCTAAAAATATAAATAATAATATAATGTTTAAACAATTGTTAAAGCACGATAATATTATTTATAATAATAAAGAAAATAGAAATAAAATTTTTAATACTTATAGAGAAAATAAATTTAATAAAAAAAATAATATTGTAACTCTTGATGTAAATGAAAATAGTAATTATAGAAGATTAAGTTTAAATGATAAAAAAAATTTAAGTAATGATAATTTGAAAATTAAAACAAATTTTAAACAAAAAAAATATATTGAACAAAATTATTTAAATGGAAATAATTCTAATTTAAAAAATAATAATAATGAAAATTATATTCCTGTTGAAGAAAGATTATTTTATTCTTCTGATGAATTAGAAAAAGAACAAATAATTAATAAAAAGTCAAATAAAACAATAGTTGAAGAAAATGGTAAAATAAAAATTAATTTAAAAGAAATAAAGCAACAAATTAAGGAAAAAGAAAAATCAAATACTTTAAATCCATCAAAAAAAAGAAAAATTAAGAAAATTGAAATAATAAATATACCAGAAAATATAAATAAAAATAGTCAAATTCCATTTATTCAAGTTAATGAAAATATTAGCCAAAATGAATCTAATAATATTAATTTAATAAATAATCAAATAAAAGAAAATTCATTACAAAATGGATTAAATATAGAAAAAGAAAAAAATTCAGAAAACATTTTTTCAACTAATATAGAAAATGAATTAAAGGAAAAAATAGTAAATTCAGATATATATGATAAAAATAATAATATTATTAATAAAAATATCATGATTGAAGAAAATATGAATAATGATAAATTAATAAATGATGTAAAAAATGATGATAATAAAAATAATTTTAATGGTAATATAAATAATGATAATATTATGATTAAAGATATTAATAATAATAATAAAAATATTTTTAATAATAATATAGAAAACAAAAATATTATAAATGATAATAAAGAAAATAAGTTTGATGAAATTATAAAAATTGAAAATATAATTGACAAAAATATTAATGATAAGATTGAAAAAAATGATAATATAAATTATGAAAATATTGATGATTTAGAAAATAATTTAAATAAAGAAAATTTGATTAATGATAATAAAAATAATAATTTTGAATATAAAAAAAAAATCAATATTTCATCATTAATACAATTAAATCCAGATTTAGAAAATAATAATAATAAGAATCAGGATAATGATAATAATAATAAGCATCATATAATTAAAATATCATCTTCATCTTTTAAGAATATTTTTAATAGGAATTCTGATATTAATGATGATAACAATGATATTATTTCTAAATCATTAAATAATTTAAATTATTTTAATGATATAGAATATTTTAATAATGAAAGAAATAGGAATTCCAATAATAATAATTATAATAATGAAGATAATAAAAAAAATTTAAAAGAAATTTATAATAATGAAGATAATATTAATAAAAATAATTCAGATGTTAATATTAATAATACTAGTCAAGAATTCCAACAAAAAAATTTAAAACAATATTATATACCAAAAAATAATTATTACAGTAATATATTAAAAAAAGATAATAAAAAACAAAATAAAATTCCACATCCAAAAAATAATTACAAGAAAAAAATAAATATTATTCAAGAATCAAATAAAAATGATAATAATCTCAATAAAAATAATTTAGCCAAAGCAGAAATAAATTTATTTGATGATGAAGAAGAAGAAGAAGAAGATGGAGAATGTAGTGAAAACAATAATATAATAAAAAATAATGAAATAAATAAAAGAAGAAGTAATATTAATAAATTTATAAATCCTTTTGATACTATTGAAGAAAATAAAATTGAATTTGATATTGATGATTTAGTAACTCCAAAATATATGTTTAATAATAATTCAAAACAAATTAATATTGTAAATAATAATAATGAAAATAAAACTAATAATTCAAATTCGTTAAATGATAATTTCAATAAAAGAAAATCATTTTCGTCAAATTTAAATAATTCAAATATTAGTTCAAATTCAAATCAGAAAAATAAAATAATAAAACAAATAAAGAAAATTAATAATAATGGAAAAATTAATAATAAAAAAATAATATCGAATTCAGTTATAAATTTAAGAAATAGTTCAATTCAAAAGAAAAAAAAATATAAAACAATAAATTATAATAATAATTATTCAGCAAATAATTTATTATCAAAATCTCAAACAAATGAAAATCATAAAAAAATTAAATTTACTCCTAAGAAAAAAGGAATATTACAAAATAATTCATCAATGAATAATATAAATTCAAATTTATTAAAACAAAATACAAATAATAGTAATAATAATATTGATGATAATGATAATGATGAAGTTGATGAAGGGAATTATAGTTTTGATAATTATTTTAAAAAAATTTTAAACTCTAATTCCTCAAATAAAGTTAAAACATCTCAAATCAATTCAATTTTAGGAAAAACAGAAAATATTGCAGATTTAATTATAAAAGATGATAATGAAAAAAATAATAATATAATAAATAATGAAGAAAATAAAGAAAAAACACAAAAAATAATTAAAAAGAAATTAGATATTATTAATGAGACAAATGAAAAAAATTAAAAAAAAAAAGATATTTTTGATAATTCATTTTTAAAATTTAATTTAACATTTTTTAAAATTTTATTTTATTATAAAAAATTGAAATATATATTTAAACCTAATTTATATCCAATAAAATATAATCAAATTAAAAATTATTTCATATATCTTTTATAAATATAATAATAAAAAAAAATAAAATAAATCAAATAAAAATCCAAAATTTTAAATTAATATAATTAATTAAATTTATTTATATATTCAACCCAATCATACTTCATTTCATCTTTTAAACCTTCTCTTTTTAATTTTTTACAATTTTGATTCTCAGTATTATTCCAATTAAAAGGCATTAATCCATCATCATAAGTAGGTCCACTAATAATATAAATTTTTTTATATTTTTTTCCTTTAATATCTTTAATAGAAGAAATTTTAGCATCATATGCCCCATGACAAGAACTATCTTTTTTTAAATCTCCTCTTGCTGAAATAGTATAAGTTGGTTTATTTAAAGAAAATTCTTCTTTCAAATAATTATTATATCTCATCATTTTTTTCATTGATTCAATATCATTTATTTTATATTGATCTCTTCTAAAAATTTTTGCTCTTGGAGAAAAATCATAATCAACATCTGGTCTAAATGATGGTCTTTCTTTTAAAAAATTTGAAATATTTGAAATTTTTGTATTTTCTTTATCAAATGGAATATTATAACTTGGAAAATAACTTCTTTTTAAATAATCAGTTACATCATTTACAAAAGTATAATTTGGTAATGTTTCAATAATATAAAAACTATTTTCTTCTATTTTTTTATTTTCTAAGTCAATTTTTTTTCCATCTAAAATCATAAACATATCATTATAAGTTCCAGATGAATATTTTGAAAAATGTTTTGTCCATTCTAATGAAGTTTCAGACAAAAAATTTGAAATTATTACTCTTTGCCAACATAAAAGAGAATTTGGATTAATATAATCATATAAAGTATTATTAAAAAAAATATTTGTTGTTTCAATTACAATTAATTCTTGATTTGTAATATAAAAATCATCTAAAGAATTTAAAGTTGCTGGATAAGATGAAAATAAAACATTTTTTGATTTAATTAATGGATGATTTAAATTAATATTATATTCTTTGAATATTCTAGTCATCATTGCATATGAATGCCAAGTATTATGACCAAAAAAAATATCAGATAAATCATCTTTTACTTTAAATAAAGCAGAACAGTGTGATCTATTTAATAAATAATTTCTTAATTCTTCATTTGTCATTTCTGAATAATTTGGACGATTAAATTTTTTATTTATTTCAATTAAATCTGCTTGATATTGCATTAAATAAAATCCTTCTTTATTAATTTTTTTATCTTTTTCACATATTAAATTATATTCTTCATAAAGAGAATTAAATTGAAGTAAAATTAAATGAGCTAAATAAAAATATATATCATTAGGATTATTTTTATATTGTTCATTAATAAAATTTTCTTGTTTTATTAAAAAATCTAATGATTTTCCATTTAAACTATCAAAAGACATTATATTTTTATAATGATTAAATATTCTATCTTTTGTAACAAATGCTTCAATTTTTCCTACACTTTGCATTTGAATTTCATCAGAAAAAATATTATTTGTTGTTATTGATAAAGAATCCCATCCTATTTCATTTAAAGAATTATTATAATATGCTTTTGCTATGTAAAGTTCTGTTTCTGAAAAATTTGATGTTTCTATTATGAATTTATTATTTGAAGTTATACGAATTCTTGCTTCTAATTCAGATTTTATATTTGGAATTATTATGAGAATGAAAAAAAAAAATTTTAAATACATATTTTTTATTTTTTTATTTTGATTTAATATTAAATTTATAAATAAACTTTTAAATAAATATTTAATATTTATTTGATTTTTTAATTTAATATTTAAAAAAATATAAGAATTGTTTTAAAATCAATAATAAATATTTATTTTATTTTTTTATGTTATAATAAATTGGAGTAAATTTTTTTTTAAGAGACATGATTCTTTTAGAAAGTTTATTTTTTTAGATTCAAATTTTTTTTCAAAAAAAAATATGAATAGAAATCTTTCTGAATTCAGAGGAAATATCTCTCATATTTCACCTATAAATAAAAATGAATGATATTTAAAATTTTATAACAGAAAATATTTAAAAATTAAAAGTCCAGATTTTAAAGAATTAAAAAATTTAGTTTTAAATAAAACAGAAAGAGATTCAAAAATATCATTAACAAATTTAAAACAAAAAATACATATGTTAAATACATCTAAATTTGAAATTAAAAAAATAAATAATCTAAAAAATATATTTTTATTTATTTTCAAAAATATAATCACATTGTAATTTATGTGAATGTGAATAAAAAACAATAAGATAATTATACATTATGATTAATTATTTTAATATGTATAAAGAAAATGAAGATAAAGGATATTATTTGTTTGGAAACTCAGATAATTTCAATATTCAATAAAATATAATAAAGCTTATATAGAAAGGATTTCAAATACTTCATCAAATAAAATAAACTCAAAAACAAGGCAAAATATGGTAATTTTAGTATTTTATATATTATTTTAATTAATTTATAATAATTTTATTGAATTATTTTTTATGAATTAAAGAATAATTATTAGATATTAGAATATTAAATTAAATAATTTTTTTTCAAATATTAAAACAAATATGTATATCTTTATTTTTCTTATATTTATTAAAACAATTTTTGGAATAGAATATATTAATGAAGTTTTTGAATTAAAAATATATACAATATATTATGAAGAAGATAATATTTTGTATAAATATTCAAATTCATCAAAAAATATTATACTGAATCATCAAACTCAATGTATAGGTGAATTGTATTTATATGATAATAAAAAAAAAAATTTAACAACAATAAAGTCTAAAAATTATTTTTTTCATCTCAATTTAGAAGCCAATAACACATATTATTTCAATTTTTCCATTGATATTGACTGCTTTGACGGACATGAAAAATTTGTGTTATATAATAATATTAATAAAACCTATTCTATTGAAAAATCTTTTATAATACATTTTTGGAATTTAAAAAATGGGTCCTTGAATTTGACTGTTAATAATAATAAATATAATTTAATTGAAGTTTCTACAAATACTAAGTTTGATGATTTATTTTATGATATAGATTTAAATATTTATAATCTAGATAATAAAGAAATAATAGAGAGAAGTATAAATGATTCAAAATATATTTCTTATGTGTTAAATCCTACTTACCAAAAATCATTAATTAATATTAATTGGGAAAGTTCAGATGAAGATGAAGAAAATATTGAAATTAATACAATATCAATTTCAATAATAAGTTTTGATAATAATTTGATTTCTAAATTAAACCAAAATGAAGAATTACACATTCCTTTTCATTTAGTTGGTGATATTATAAAAAGATCATTTTTTATTGATTTACAAGCACCTGAAAATATTAATAAATCATATTTTATTTTAATATCAACAATATTAGATATTAATTTTGTAATTGAATGTAAATATATCAATTATAAAATGAGTGAGGAAAATTATGATGAATTTAAATATGAAATTATATCAACTTGTAAAATGACACAAGAATTTTTATATATTGATAAAAATTTGAATAATATTACTAGAGAAATTAATGATAATATAAATGGTATATTAGTGGAATTTAAAGCAGAAAATTTTTATCAAGATATTGAAAAAAATGAAATTATTGTTGAATTATTTCCTGAAGTAATTAATACAAATTGTACTAAAACTTTAAAAGATGGAAAACAAAGGTTTTTTATATATGATAAATCATTTCAAGGAACAAAAAATTTAATAATTTATTCAAATCAAAGTAAACATATAATATTTGATAACAATTTATTTAATAATAAAACATTAAATTTTTATATCATTCCTATAGAAATATTTAATACTTATGAATTTATTAACTTTACATTAATTGGAAATAAAAATGTAAATAATATTTTTTATTTTATATTTACAGATAAAAATATTAATATATATGATAATAGAAATTTTAATAAGGAATCAATATTATTATCTTCTGGAGAAGAAACATATTATCTTTTCACTTCAAATAATCCTGGTAAAGAAATTATATATTTAGATATAGAATATGGAAATTTAACTATTTATAGAAATAATTTATATAAATCAATTGAAGAAATTTTTAGTCTAAATTTTAAAGAAATAAATGATTATATTGAAATTAATGATAAAGGTGAAGTTTACAAAATTATTCCTTCTAACGATACAAGATTCACATTTAAAAGTTTTATTATACAAGATAATAGTAAAGACTTTAATTATAATAATAATTCATATTCAGCTTCATTTTTTATAAAAAAAAATAAATCTTATAAAATTGGCAAAATAACACAAATTAATTATTATCAAATTCAATTATTTCCAAAAAGGAAAAATACAACAACAAATATATTAATGAATAATGAAAATATTACATTAACAAATAATAAGAGAATAATAAAAAAAACAAACAATTTAAATGAAAATAATGTAACAATAAAATCAACTGAAGATACTTTATTAACATTTTTTTTTGGATATAGCAATTATAACAATGTTACAGAAAAATATTTTCAAATTGATAAACCAATTGTTTTTCTATTTATTAAAACAGAAGAGAATAAATTTAGAATATTAAAAATAGAAAATAAAGAAATTAAATCAGTAAATTTTGGTTATTATTTATCCTTAAAAAATAATGATGATAAAAATTATTATTTCAATCAATCTAATTTAATTAATCTTAAATATAATGAATATTTTTTAATTGATATTGATAATCCATTATTAAATGTATATAATTATATTTCAATTTATTCCAAAAGTCTATTATATTATGAATATTTTGATTATTATTATACCAAATCAAATTTTTATACTCAAGAATTCATTGAACTTAACTCAATAACACAATATAAAATCTTTGAATATGATTTTCAATCATATGAAAATAAATCAATAATTATGGATTTAATATATTTAAGTAAAAATACGAATTATGGAAATATGAATATTTATATACATAAATACAGAAAAGACATTTACAAAATATTAAATGAAGAAAATCTAAATTTATTAAAAAATATAAAAGAAAAACAACATGA
>JAEEGL017369915.1_pt1 | contig 28328 bp, 21 predicted proteins | sample 9134231 | NCBI WGS metagenome assembly JAEEGL01 (sample SAMN16246548, study PRJNA631951) | gut metagenome | biome: gut microbiome; feature: rumen; material: fiber-attached | host: Bos | place: Iran: Karaj | collected 2018-10
CCCAACTGGGAGAACTTCCACGACTTCCTGCTCGGTGAGGTTCGTTACCTGTCAGTCAAGAAGGCTTATCCTAACCAGGCCGAGGAGCTGTTCGCTGAGGCTCAGAAGATGGCCCAGCTGCGCTACAAGACTTACATTCGTAAGAGCCAGGAGAACTGGGAGGATTAATCCCCAATCTCATTATACAAATTCGAGGGACTTCGCTTATGCGAGGCCCCTCGTTTTTATGATTTGTGACAATTAGGACAAAAGACAATGCATTTTTTATCCGCATCAGAAATAATCAGAACAAGAATAAAGATTATTGTTACTAAAGATATTGTTTAAAGTTATTAAACATATTGTTTACTGATATTAATCTAATCGTATATCCTCTCTCCGTTGAGTGCGCAAAAAACGTTGTCCCAATTGTCCCAATTGTCACACGTACTTCTTGCTCACCGCCAACGTGCTTCCTGCTCGCAAACAGTCTGCTTACTGCTCACCACCCGTCCGCTACTTACGGACTCACAGTCCGCTGTCTACGGATTCAGAGTTCGTTGCCTACGGACAAAACGACTTGTCCATCATACGCCATCTGGATGTTGGGAGGAAGGAGGGCGTTGACATCGGCATGACGAGGCATATCGTGGCTTGAGTGGATGAGCCATGTATGCGTAGCTGCAATGCGCTGTGCGAAACTGACGGCTTCGTCGAGGGTTTGGTGAGAGTGATGAGGCAATGGTCGTAAGGCATTGACAACCAAAGTGTCGCAATGTTCGGCGAATGGGATTTCCTCTTCGGCAATTGTCTTCATGTCAGTGATGTAGACAAGGGTGGAAGGTGAAGGTATTAGCTGTTCAATGCGGTAGCCGAGGATGGGGAGGTCGTGGTGCATCACCTGAAAGGGAATGATGCGCAAGTCACCGATTGTGAAGGGAACGTGAGGCAGAATCTCATGGAGCTGAATGGCCGGCACACCCGGATAGCGATGCTCGGCAAAGCAATATGGCAACATCTCCAACAATCCCTTACGGGCTATGGGGTCGGCATAGACATTGATTTCGCCAAACTGACAGTAGGGACGTACATCGTCCATACCGCCCATGTGGTCGTAGTGGGCATGGGTAATCAGAATGCCGTCAATCTTTCGGAAAGGCTGTGGCATGATCTGTTCACGAAAATCGGGGCCACAGTCGATGAGCAAACGGGTGGTATCGGTCTCGACAAGAGCTGAACAACGCAGACGCTTGTCGTGAGGGTCTGGGCTGGTGCAGGTATGACATTGGCAGCCGATGGTGGGGACACCACACGAAGTTCCAGTTCCAAGAAACGTCAATTTCATAGAGAATGATGAATTATATGATGTTGACCTCAGGGTGGATATCAATGCCGAACTTAGCGTTGACGTCGGCACGAACAGCGTTGCAGAGGTCTACAATCTCCTGACCCGTAGCACCGCCGAGATTGACGAGGACAAGAGCCTGCTTGTCATGTACGCCAGCACCCCCGCGCGCACGTCCCTTCCAGCCACACTGCTCAATCATCCATCCAGCGGGAATCTTTTCATGCTCAGCATCGATGGTATAATGAGGCATCTGCGGATATTGAGCGACTAACTCCTCGTACTTGGCACGACCTACGACGGGATTCATAAAGAAACTGCCGGCATTGCCCTGCACCTTAGGGTCGGGAAGTTTGGCGCGACGGATGTCGATGATGACCTGTCGCAGCTGTTGGGGCGTAGGCTCACTGATGCCACGACGCTGCAATTCACCACGGATATTGCCATAGTCCAAACGCGGCAGAAAAACTTCAGAGAACTCATACTCAACGCTGACTATCAGAAACTTATTCTTCCAATCCTTCTTGAATCTGCTCTGCCGATAACCATACTCGCACTCAGCATTCTCTATCACCCGCACCTGACCTGTAGCAATCTCCACAGCACGGATACGACGTATCAGATCCTTGGCCTCGGCACCATACGCACCGATATTCTGAACAGCTGAAGCACCTACATCGCCAGGAATCAGCGAGAGGTTCTCAGCACCGTAAAGACCCATGGTGAGACTCTCGGCCACCACATCGTCGAACACCTCGCCGCTGCCGCAAACCAAGCGGTTGCCATCACGACGGATGCCCTTGACAGCCGAATGGACTACAATACCATCGAAGTCGCGGGTCAACAACAGATTGCTGCCGCCGCCAATAATAATAAAGGAGGAGGGTGAAGGGTGGAGGGTGGAGGGCGATGGGTGTTGGGTGATGGGTGATGGGTGTTGGGTGATGGGTGAAGGGTGAAGGGAGGCATCGCGAAGGATTTCGGCCACCTTGCGGGCTTCGTCCTCCGTCGAGTATTCAAGGAAGCGGGCACAGCGGGCATCAATGCCGAATGTATTGTGAGCCAAAAGGCTATAGTCTTTGATATCTTTCATTATTATAACTTCTCACTTTCTCACCTTCTCACTTTCTCACTTATGTAGATAGTTTGGTGAGTTTCCAGTTGCCGTTCGAACGATGGAAGGTCATTTCCAATTCCAGACCGTTGGCAATGCCACGCAGTACAAAGAGTTTGCTGTTGCCTTCCTTGCGCGGCTCTCCATAAATGATGTTATATATCATCTTCTTGGGCAATTGCGGAGCAAAGGCCTCCCACGTATCGGGGGTGATGACACCCTCCATCGTAGCGAAATCGTCATCGGGATCGGGACCGACAAAGGTCACCTCGTTGCCTAAGTGCTGCATTTGAAACTCCGTACTATTGGCAAACTGCTGATAGAATGGCAAAAACGAAGCGTTGCTCGACTGGTCAAAGGGTATGGTACGCACCTCAACCAGCATCCATGCCCCTTGCAGGCGACGGAAATCATACTGATTGACGGTCTGCGTGTCAAAATGAATTTTCTCAACCACAGCCTGATTGACCGACGTGTCCTTCACCACCTCCATGTGGCGTTCGTTGTCGAAGAGCTCCGTGTAGTAGCCCTGTCGCATGAAGAAGCGCTCCATCTGCCACTTCGATTTGTCGACAGTCTCTACCTTGTCGCCGGTGACCATACGCAGCGGAAAGAGAATGCGCTCCATCTGGAGCTTGCGGTTGGCTGCAAAGTTGAACACAAAATCGTCGAACAACTCATCGGCAGCCTTGGGCATAGGAAGATTGTCCAACTCTGCCAATAGCGAATCAACAGCCGTTAACGAATCTTTGACAACTGTGCTGTCGGCTGTCTCCTCAGTGGCAGCTGACCCGGATTTGCCTCCTACGCACGATGCTAAAACGAGGAGAACAATTGCCAATAGAACGAAATAATGTCTCATGAATCGACTAAAATTACTGACTTCTCTCAAATTTTGGGCAAAATTACAAAATAATTCTCAATTATCAATTGCCAATTATCAATTATTTTGTACCTTTGCATCAAATTTTAAGTTTTTCAACACGATTATGATACTTGATAAGATAGACGAACTTCTAAAAGAAGTACAAACACTGAGTGCTGAGAATGCGGAAGAAGTTGAGCAGCTGCGACTGAAATACCTGAGTAAGAAAGGTGAGATTACGCTCCTGATGAATGACTTCCGCGAAGTGCCTGCCGAACAGAAGAAGGCTGTCGGCATGAAAATAAACGAGTTGAAGACTCTGGCCACTGAGCGCATCAACCAGTTGCGCGAGGCTGTGGAGACTCAGGACACAGGCGACGAAGGCATCGACCTGACACGTACTCCCTACCCCATCCAGCTCGGTTCGCGCCACCCGCTGACCATTGTGACCAACGAGATTATCGACATTTTCTCGCGCATGGGCTTCGTATTGGCCGACGGTCCTGAAGTGGAGGACGACTTGCACGTGTTCACACGCATGAATTTCGCTGCTGACCATCCTGCCCGCGATATGCAGGACACCTTCTTTGTATCGCAGCATCCTAACGATGTAACCAAGAACATCCTGCTGCGCTCACATACGTCGAGCGTACAGGCCCGTGTGATGGAACAGATGCACACCGACGACGGCAAGCTGACAGCCCCCATCCGCGTCATCTGCCCTGGACGCGTCTACCGCAACGAGGCCATCACGGCTCGCGCCCATTGTTTCTTCCATCAGGTAGAGGGCTTATATATAGATAAGGACGTAAGCTTCACCGACCTAAAGCAGGTGCTGCTGTCGTTTGCCCGCGAAATGTTCGGTGCCGACACGCAGATCCGTCTGCGCCCGTCATACTTCCCGTTCACTGAGCCTTCAGCCGAGATGGACATCTCATGCTTCATCTGCGGCGGCGAGGGCTGTGGCTTCTGCAAACATACCGGCTGGGTGGAAATCCTCGGCTGCGGTATGGTAGACCCCAACGTATTGGAGCAGTGCGGCATAGACTCGAAGATTTACAGCGGCTATGCCTTCGGTATGGGTGTAGAGCGCATCACCAACCTGAAGTACCGCGTCTCAGACCTCCGTATGTTCTCGGAAAACGACGTGCGATTCCTTAAAGAATTTGAAGCAGCGAACTAAAGAAGTGAAGCGTAATGAGTATGAAACTCGCTATTATGACGCAGCCAACCTTCTTCGTTGAAGAAGACAAGATTCTGACTTCATTGTTCGAAGCCGGGTTGGACAACCTGCATCTGTATAAGCCTGATTCTGAGCCCGTCTATTCGGAGCGACTGCTCACGCTGCTGCCGGACGAATACTACTCGAAAATTACCGTACACGACAACTTCTACCTGAAGGAAGAATACAAGCTGCACGGCATACATATCGACGACGAGACCACCCCGCCGCCTAACGGTTACAAAGGGCATGTCAGTCGTACGTGTACACACCTCGACCAACTCAAGGCTGCCAAAAAGCATGCCGACTATGTACTGCTGAAGTACATCTTCGACAGCCAGACGGAAGCCGACCAGAAAGCCTCGTTCAGTATGGACGAGCTGAAGGAGGCATCACGCCGTGGTCTCATCGACAAGCATGTCTATGCCTTAGGCGGCATGAACCTCGACAATATCCGCATGGCCAAGGACTTGGGATTCGGCGGCATCGTCATCAGCGGCGACCTGTGGAATCGCTTCAACATCCATCAGGAGCTGGACTATCAGGCACTGCTCGACCACTTTGTCAAAATCAGAAAGGCCATTGGATAATAAGGGGCAAGGAGCAAGAGAATAAATGACAAATGACAAAACAAGAAATATACGAGATGAGCTCTAACAAAAACTACATGGTATTTTCAGGTACGGCCACAACGTACCTCGCAGAGAAAATCTGCCAATGTTTAGGCTGTCCGCTTGGCGAACTGCAGATTACGAAGTTCTCCGACGGCGAGTTTGCCGTATCCTACGAAGAAAGTATTCGCGGACGTGACATCTTCTTGGTTCAGAGTACGTTCCCCAACAGCGACAATCTGATGGAACTGCTGCTGATGATCGATGCTGCCAAGCGTGCCTCAGCCCGCACCATCAATGCTGTCATCCCCTACTTCGGATGGGCACGTCAGGATCGTAAGGACAAGCCGCGTGTCAGCATCGGTGCCAAGCTCGTAGCCGACCTGTTGTCGGCAGCCGGCGTCAACCGTGTCATCACCATGGATCTGCACGCCGACCAGATTCAGGGCTTCTTCGATGTTCCTGTCGACCACCTGTATGCCTCGAACGTCATCCTGCCCTACCTGCAGTCGCTGAATCTCGACGACTTGGTGATTGCCTCGCCCGACGTAGGCGGTTCAAAGCGTGCCAACACCTATGCCAAGTATCTGGGTTGTCCGTTAGTGTTGTGCAATAAGACGCGTGCCCGTGCCAATGTAGTAGCTTCCATGCAGATTATCGGCGAAGTGGAAGGCAAGAATGTTGTCATCATTGACGATATGGTAGATACAGCAGGCACCATTACCAAGGCTGCCGACCTGATGAAGGCTGCCGGAGCCAAGACCGTCCGTGCCTGTGCATCCCACTGTGTCATGAGCGGTCCGGCCAGCGAACGCGTACAGAGCTCAGCCCTCGAGGAAATCGTCTTCACCGACTCCATCCCCTACACTCAGCGCTGCGCAAAAGTCAAGCAGCTCAGTGTAGCCGAATTATTTGCAGAAACCATCCGTAGAGTTATCAATAATGAAAGTATTTCGAGTCAGTATATTGTTTAGTGCAGCCCTGCTTGCACTGACCGCCTGCACCTCCAACACCTATACTATCACTGGTCATGTGGAAGGTCTGGAGAATGGCGACACCTTGTTTATCACCAACGACATGCAGACCGGCATCCCTACGGATACGCTGATTGTTGAGGACGGAAAGTTTCACTCGAACGGCATTGCCGACTCAACGTATATTGCTATGGTCTATAGCGAGAAACGCAACGAAGTGAATGCCCCCTTCTTCATCGAGCCTGGCAACATCACCATCAAGCTGTCTGCTACACCTGGAGCCTCACGCGTGGGTGGTACACATTGTAATGAGCAGTGGCAGGAGCTGAACGACTCAGTGATGACCATCGGCAAGGAAATCAACCGCATTGCCGAACATATCTACGGCAGCACCATCGACGAGATGGAGCAGCAGAAAGGTATGGAGCAGATTGAAAAGCTCAACAAACGCTTTGCTGGCATTGTGGTAAAGACCACTGAGAAAAATATCGACAACGAGTTCGGCTACTTTCTCCTCACCTACTATCCAGAGGAACTGATAGACAACCAGTCGCGTCAGAAGTTAATCGACCGTCTGCCAGCCGATAAGCAGAAGCGTCCAGCTATCCAGAAGATGATGGCTGAACTGAATCAGGCCGCAGCAAGCGCCGAGGGTCAGACCATCAAGGACTTCCACCAGCCAGGACTCGACGGCACTGAGCTAAGCCTGATGGAAGAGGTTGGCAAAAACAAGGTCACCGTCATCGACTTCTGGGCTTCCTGGTGTGGCCCCTGCCGTCAGGAAATGCCCTTCATGCTCGACCTATATGGTAAGTATAAGGACAAGGGACTGGGCATCGTCGGTATCTCTCTCGACGAAGATGCAGATAACTGGAAGGCTGCCACTCAGCAACTCAACATACCCTGGCCGCAGATGAGCGACTTGAAGGGTTGGGAGAACCAGGCTGCCCAATATTTCTGCGTAACCAGCATTCCCCATACCATCGTCGTCGACCAGAAAGGCAAGATTCTCCGTCGCGGCCTTCGCGGTCAGAAGTTGGAAGAATTCGTGTCCAAGGAACTGAAATAGCCCCTATTTTGATAGGCTCATTACGCAATATGCAGACACATCATCGTCAGGTCATCGTTGGGTTCAGCTCCCTGACGGTGAGATTCTACCTCAGTACTAAGCAATTCTATGACTTGCTGCGCTGAACTGAAAGGCGTGTTACGCAGGATATCGAGCAAGCGCTCGTCGCTAAACTGTTCATTCTCATTGTTTTCTGCCTCATTCAGTCCGTCGGTATAAATGAAGAGCGGACGACCCTTGATGGTTTCCACTTCTTCATCCATGTATTCCATTCCGGGTAGAATACCTATCGGAGCATTGGGAAGCATTTCCATAAGTGTGACATCGTCACCACCACATCCTATGACAGGCGGATTATGGCCTGCATTACAGAACGAGAGATGCCCGGTAGTGAGGTCTACGAGTCCGAGCCAGAAGGTTACAAACATATTGGTCTCATTGTCGTTGCCCGATAAGGCATCGTTCATGCGGGTGCAGATTTCTGCAGGGGACATCGCCTGTTTAGCAAGTGTAAGGAACAGTCGCGTAGCCTGTGCCATGAACAGCGAGGCTGGCACTCCCTTACCGCTGACATCACCCACGCAGAAATAGAGTTTGTCGTCTAACAGCAGATAGTTGTAGAGGTCGCCGCCCACCTCTTTGGCAGGAGTCATTGAGGCATACATGTCAAGTCCCTTGACGTCAGGAAATACACTGGGCACCATCGACATCTGTATGTTGCGGGCAATACGCAGTTCACTCTCCATACGCTCCTTGGCCGCAGTGGTCTCCTCTAACTGGTCATAGGCCACCTTCAACTGCTCATGAGCCTTTTTCAGTCTCGCTGCCATGCGGTTACGCACGATGATATAGATAACAAGCGCAAGGATGAGAGCTGCCATAACGGCCAAGCGAGTCCACCACTGCTGTCTCTCCATCTGTTCCTTCTCTGCCGTCATCTCCATTTCCTTCTGACGCACGGCCTCCTCCTCGATAGCATCCTGTCGGCGCTGCTTAGTGATGGCTGAGTCAAGGTGTTCAACTATCTTCATGCTCACAGCCCTTGCCGTATCAACCCGTTGAGCCATCATGTTCACGTAGAATTTCTTCAGCATCCACTCCTGAATCGTCTGCAGCGAATAATCCACACCGTACTCCTTGATGAGCCTTTCGGTGCTTTTAAGATTGTCGGCAGCATCATTCCACAGACCGGCCTGACGCAGATAGTCGCTGCCAAGTATCAGGCCTTCAGCCGTCAGGGAGTAGCTCGTGTCTAAGAAATCCTCGTAAACCTTGGCTGCATCGGCCTTGCGCCCCACGCCTTCGAGAGCCGTAGCACGATAAACGTAGTAGCGTGCCCGTTGTTTGTCGGAATAATCGATACGTGCATCAGGCAGTTTGTCATAGGCTGCGAGCAACTTGCCATAGCGGTCGATCCAGTACATGGCTTTCTCATAGTCATGGATTTCCAGAAAGTTGTAGCAGATATTGATGACACCGACAAAGGCATCACGGTAGGCTATCGCATTCGGATTCTTCTCCATATTGTCAAGATGGGCTCGATAGGCCTCTTCCAGACTATTGTTGGTAGCCTCCTCGCTCAGGCCGAAGCGGCTCTGACAGCAGCCCTGATAGATGAGCAGGTTGATGTAGTCGCTCGTCATCCTGGCATCATATTTCTTAAGATGCTCCAGTGCAGGTGAAGCCACCTTCAAGCCGGTCTCATACTCGCCCCAGGTACATTTCAAGCCCGTCAGTCGGCTGGCTATGGCGGCATAGACTTCCAAATCCTCTGGGGTATTTGCATCATCCATAACAGCCATTCCCTGGGTCCAATAGAGTTCAGCCAAACGCTTCTTATGTGAACGGTCACTGGCATACCCTAACCAGTAGTATGCCTTGCCTTCACTTAGACCGCCCGTTTCCTTCAGGCTATCGGCCAGCGTCACTATGCGCTGATAATTCTTCGTTTCATAGGCAACGTTGATCAGGCTGTCGGCCTCTTGATGTAGCTTTCTTGTCGCAGGACTGTCGATGTTACATCCTGTCATTGTCATCAGCACTATGCCTGCAACCGAAAAAAGAGCAATGTGTTTGATACCCATTTTAGTAGATTTTCCTTAATTTGCCTGCAAAGTTACTAATTTTTTTTCAATATACATAGAAGTTGACCCATATTTTTGTTAGACGAGTATAAGTGGTGAAGAAATCTGAGGAATACTTGGCGGTGTCACTTTTATTTTGTACCTTTGCACAGCAAAAACTAAGTGACAATGGAAATTGAAGCCAGTTTAAGACAAAGAATACTGATACTCGACGGAGCCATGGGCACCAAAATCCAGTCGTTGGAAATGACGGCTGGGGACTATCATCATGGACGATTCGCAGAGTGGCCTGTGGCACTGACAGGCAATAACGACGTACTCTGTCTGACGGCACCCGACAAGATTCGCCGTATCCACGAACAATATATGGAAGCCGGTGCCGACATCATCAGCACCAATACGTTCTCTGCCAACCGCATTAGTCAGAAGGAATACCATTGTGAGGCGTATGCCCGCGACATGGCATTGGAAGGCGCAAGAATTGCAAGAGAAGCTGCTGACAGCTTCAGCCATCAAGCATCAGCCATCAGCCATCACGTCTGGGTGGCAGGTTCGATGGGACCGACATCGAAGTCGCTGACACTGATGGGCGAATCGTTCGACGAGATGGCAACTGCTTATGAGGAGCAGGCCGAGGCACTGATAGAAGGCGGAGTAGACATTCTGCTATTGGAAACCTGTATCGATGCGTTGAATGCCAAGGCTGCCATCTATGCTATCGAGCGCATCAATGAGCGCCGTGGCATAGTGATGCCCCTCATGGTGTCGGCAACCATCAACGATCGAAGCGGACGTACGCTGACCGGTCAGACTTTAGAGGCTTTCTACATCAGCATCAGCCACTACCCTCGCCTATTGAGCTTTGGTCTGAACTGTTCGTTCGGCGTGACGGATCTACGCCCATTTGTCGAACAACTGTCAAGTCGCATCCCTGTATTTCTCTCACTCTATCCAAATGCTGGTCTGCCCAACGAAATGGGTGAATACGACGAACTTCCTGCCTTCACTGCCAGTCATCTGCGCCAGATGGCAGACGACGGTCTGCTGAACATTGCCGGTGGATGCTGCGGTACCACCGAGGAGCATATCCGTGCCATCAGTGAAGCCTTGAAGAATGTGAAGCCAAGGATGGTTTCGAGGAAAGAGGATGGTGGAAAGTGGAAGGAGATTGCAACACCACGTCCTGACCATCAGTCAGAAAATGGTCTGTGGTTATCAGGATTGGAGCCACTGCTCGTAGATAAGGAGACACGGAACTTTACGAACGTCGGTGAACGCACCAATGTGGCTGGCTCACGTAAGTTTGCACGGCTCATAGCCGAGAAGAAATATGACGAGGCACTCGCCGTAGCCCGTCACCAAATAGAGGGCGGCGCACAGATCATTGACATCAACATGGACGATGCCATGCTCGACAGCCGTCAGGAGATGCAGACTTTCTGCCGCTACATCGCAAACGACCCTGCCGTAGCACGTGCCGTGCTGATGATCGACTCTTCAGACTGGGATACCATCATGGAAGGTCTGAAGAATGCCCAGGGCAAGTGTATCGTCAACTCCATCAGTCTGAAGAACGGCGAAGTCGACTTTCTCCATAAGGCACAAGAGTTGCGCAGATTAGGTGCTGCCGTAGTTGTAATGGCCTTCGACGAGGAAGGACAAGCCACAACCTACGAACGCAAGATAGCCATTGCCGAGCGTGCCTACAAGCTGCTGACTGGCATCGGTTTTCCTCCACAGGATATCATCTTCGACGTGAACATCCTCAGTGTAGGTACGGGTCTGAAAGAGCATCAGTCGTATGGCATCGATTTTATCCGTGCGGTAGGTTGGATTAAGCAACATCTGCCCTTAGCAAAAACCAGCGGCGGCGTGAGCAATCTGTCGTTCAGCTTCCGTGGTAATAATAAGGTACGCGAGGCTATGCACTCTGTATTCCTCTATCATGCCATCCGCGCTGGTCTTGACATGGCTATTGTGAATCCTGGCATGCTACAGGTGTATGACGATATAGACCCTACACTTTTGAAGGTCGTAGAGGACGTAATTCTGAATACCGACGACGATGCAACCGAGCGGCTCATTACCCTCGCAGCTGATGTGCTCGCCGGTTTGCCCGACGAAAAGACACCTGGTAGTGGCACCGCTGACAAAACCAGTAGGACATCTGATACCTGGCGCAGCAAAAGCATCGAGGAACGTCTGCAATATGCTCTAAGCAAGGGCAATAGCGAACACTTGGAAGAAGACATCCCTGAAGCACTGGCGAAATACGGACGTCCCATCGACGTGATTGAACAGCCGCTGATGCAGGCAATGGAACACATCGGACAGCTGTTTGGCGAAGGTAAGATGTTCCTGCCACAGGTGGTCAAGTCGGCTAAGGTGATGAAGGATGCCGTAGCCCTGTTGCAACCCTATATCGATGAGGAACGCGATGGAGAGAAAGCAGAGCGCCCGTGCGTTGTAGTGGCTACTGCCAACGGTGACGTACACGACATTGGCAAGAACATCGTGAGTATTGTGTTGGGATGTAACGGCTTCGACGTTGTTGACCTCGGCGTGATGGTACCCAACGAAAAGATATTGGAAGAGACGCTGAAACGGAAGCCCTGCTTAGTGGGACTTAGTGGACTCATCACACCCTCGCTGAAGGAGATGGAACTGCTGTGTCAGCTCTTCCAACGCGAAGGTCTGCGGGTGCCCATCGTGGTGGGTGGCGCTACGACATCAGCGGTGCATACGGCAGTGAAATTAGCACCGCTCTACGACGGTTGCGTAGCGTATGGCGGCGATGCGTCGCAAACATCTCTGTTAGCCAAGCGCCTGCAAATGGATGCAGAAACAACGATAGAACAAATCAAAGCCGATCAGCAGACTATTCGCGAAGCTTATGAAGAGCACCATGCGCAGATAGTATCGTATAATGAGGCCAACGCCAAGGCACCGCAATTGAGTATGCCACCTGAAACCATCACCTATCAACAAATGTACGAACGGCTTCCCGATAGCAAGGTTGACCCTGCCGATGTACAACCCTACATTGACTGGCGTATGTTCCTGCTCTTTTGGGGGTTCAAGGGTGAGACGCTGCAACAACTGCTGGTCAATCCGGAGGCTGAGCGCACCCTTAAGGAAGGTAAGGAATATTTAGCACGAGCCATCAAGCAAGACGCCATTCGTTTAGAGGTGCTTGTTGACTTTGACTATGCCCTCCGTCGCGGCAACGACATCGTGCTAACAGACGATGGTACTGTACTGCCCATGCTGCGCAGACAGACAACCGGTTTCCAGTGCCTGTCAGACTATTATGATGAAAACCAAAAACAACTTTTGGCATGGTTTACCATCGTTGCCGAACTGCGACAGCAAGCTGCTAATGAGGAAGAAAAACTCATGATTCATGCTATATGCGCTCGTTTGGTAGAAGCATGTGCCGAATGGCTACAACAGCAGCTTTATAACGACACTCATGTTCTCCGTGTGGCTTTCGGTTATGCGACTTGTCCAGACCACTCTCTGAAGCGCATTGTCTTCGATTTGTTGGATGCAGAGCGACGGCTTGGCATCACTCTAACCGACCATTATTCTATCCAGCCATCTACTGCTATCTGTGGTCTGTTCGTCTGTCATCCGGAGGCACAATATTTCCATGTAGGCCGCATCGATAAGACACAGTTGACCGACTATTGTCAACGACGTGGTATCAGCATTGAGGAAGGTGAGCAGTTGCTGTCGAAATACATAATAAGAAATTGAGATTATAAGAAATTAAGATTAATATGAAAGTAATAGATATCTTCAACAATTCGAAACAGCCATTTGCCAGTTTTGAATTGGTACCGCCTCTGAAGGGCAGTGATGTGACACGACTCTACGACAGCATTGATCCGCTGATGGAGTTTCAACCGCCGTTTATCAACGTCACCTGTCATCGCGACGAGGTGGAATACGTGCCCAACAGCAATGGCACCTACACTAAGATGACATTGGCTAAGCGTCCCAGCACCATTGCCATTGTGGCAGCCATCATGCGCCGCTATCCCCAATTAGAAATCGTGCCGCATGTCATCTGTGGGGGGGCTTCAAAAAGCAAGGTAGAAAGTGAACTGCTCGACCTGCACTTCCTCGGCATACATAACGTGGTAGCCCTGCGTGGCGATGCCATTCCAGGACAACGTTTCTTCATCCCTGAGCCAGACGGTTTCTGCCATAGCTCGGAACTGGTAGGCATGATTCACAACTTGAATCAGGGACAATATCTCGACCCAACAGTCAAGAATGGTCTTTCTACTGATTTCTGCGTGGGTGTGGCAGCATATCCTGAAAAGCACTATGAAGCCGCCAACCTCAGCACAGACATCCAAAACCTGAAGCAGAAGGTGGAGGCAGGTGCCGACTATATCGTCACACAGATGTTCTTCGACAATGAGCAGTATTACCGCTTCGTCGACAAAGTGCGCAATGCTGGTATCACGGTGCCGGTGATTCCCGGCTTAAAGCCCATCTCCAGCCAGCGGCAGATTGACCTGCTGCCCCGTTCATTTCATATCGACATACCACAGGCACTGGTCAACGAACTTAACAAAGCAAAGACTGCTGACGATGCCTATCAGACGGGGATAGAATGGGCCATTGCACAGAGCCGTGACCTGTTGGCACACAATGCTCCGGCCATTCACTACTACACCATGGCTAAGACGGACAATGTACGGAAGATTGTAAAAGCCGTCTTTTAACATATTTCACTGCAAAGGTGCAAAAAAGATTAGGAAACATTTGGCTATTCAGATTTATTTTTGTACCTTTGCAGTCGAATTTCCGAAAACATGACTCCATCACGTATGGAGCATTCTTTCCAGAGTTTTCTTTTTTTCAATCAAGAAGTATCATTCAAATCACTGTATATAATCACTATGTACACAAAGGAAGAATTAGAAAAACTGCCTATCCCCGAACTTATGGAGATAGCTGCAGACTTTGACATTAAAGTGTCACAGGATGACGAATTAGAACAAGTTATCTATGCCATTCTCGACAAGGCTGCTGAAAACTCGGCAGCAGGCGTGGCTTCGCCCAAGCGCAAGCGCACACGTATTACAAAGGACAACAGTAAGGTCTATACCGTAAATGGCACTGACGGCGAAAGCCTTGATACCAAGGCTACCAAGAAGGTAAAGAAACCATCTCTCGACTCGTTGTTTGCCGAGCAGGAAGCTCAGGAGCAAGCCGCCAAGGAGGAGACTGACAAGGCTGATGCGAAAGAACAAGAAGCTGAAAAGCCCGCTCCCAAGAAGCGCGGTCGCAAGTCGAAAAAAGAATTGGAGGCTATTGCTGCCGAGGAAGCCGCTAAGGCTGCTGAAGAAGCTCAGGCCACGGAAGCTGCTCTTGAATTCAAAGAGCAGGAAGCACCTGCTGCTGAATCACTTGAAGCCATTCCCGAAGCTGCACAGGCTGAAACCGAGCCGCAAGTCAATGAGGATATGCTCAACCAGTTGCAGGAGAAAATGGCTGAACACAATCAGATAGACAGCGAGGAGATACGGGAAGGAGCCAACGGCGAGGTTTGGGAAGGAGATCCAGGCGATGGTACTGATTTCATCATTATGGTTGATTTGCCCATTGAGGACGAAGCTGCCATCCCCACCCTCGATATGTTTGACCGTCCGATGGCGCAACAGCCTGCTCCTGATGCCGTAATGCCGATGCCAATGGATCGCAATATGGTACGCAGCAATGACACCTTTGACTTCGAAGACCTGATAGACGGTAACGGTGTATTAGAGGTCTTACAGGATGGTTACGGTTTCCTGCGCTCAAGTGACTACAACTATCTGTCATCGCCAGACGATATCTACGTGTCGCCCCAGCAAATCAAAAAGTATTCGCTGAAGACGGGTGATGTGGTGGAATGTACCGTTCGTCCGCCGCACGACAACGAAAAGTATTTTGCTATGTGCAACGTCAACGCCATTAACGGTCGCCAGCCTCATGAGGTGCGTAACCGTGTAGCCTTCGAGCACCTGACACCGCTGTTCCCAGACGAGAAGTTCAAACTCTGCGGCGATAAAGATACCACCAATCCTTCAGTGCGCATCGTAGATCTCTTTGCACCTATCGGCAAGGGACAGCGTGCACTCATCGTAGCCCAGCCAAAGACAGGTAAGACCATACTGATGAAGGATATTGCCAATGCTATTGCGGCCAACCATCCTGAGGCTTATATCATGATGCTGCTCATCGACGAACGCCCTGAGGAGGTGACGGACATGGCTCGCACGGTGAATGCCGAAGTCATCGCATCGACTTTTGACGAGCCTGCCGACCGTCATGTGAAGATTGCAGGTATAGTGCTTGAGAAAGCCAAGCGTATGGTGGAATGTGGTCACGACGTGGTCATCTTCCTCGATTCTATTACGCGTCTGGCTCGCGCCTACAACACTGTCAGCCCAGCATCAGGCAAGGTGCTCACCGGTGGTGTGGATGCCAATGCACTGCAGAAGCCCAAACGTTTCTTCGGTGCTGCTCGTAACATTGAGGGAGGCGGTTCGCTGACCATCATCGCTACGGCATTGGTTGAAACCGGTTCGAAGATGGACGAGGTGATCTTTGAGGAGTTCAAGGGTACTGGTAACTCTGAAATACAGCTCGACCGCATGCTCTCTAACAAGCGTGTATTCCCGGCTCTCAACCTGATACAATCGTCTACACGTCGCGACGACCTGCTGCAGGATCAGACCACACTCAACCGTATGTGGATCTTGCGCAAGTATATTGCTGAGATGAATCCTATCGAGGCTATGAATACCGTTCGCGACCGCTTGGTACAGACAGTATCGAACGAAGAGTTCCTGCTGTCAATGAACGGATGAACAATTTCAACAATTTCGTTATAACGTAATAACGGTATAACACCTATTTCCTATCGGGGCTCAATCGCTGTAGGCATCCTCGCCAATCAGCTCACGAGCTCCGATAGTCATTTTCCGGAGGTCGTACATAGAGCCGTTGTAGATATTGAAGTCTACATTACCCTTGATGCCTGGCAAGCGCCCCACATCCGTATGTTGCCAGAACTTCCATTTGCCCTGATACTCTACCTCTTCCACATAGTAATGTGCTATCCAGTAAGGATAGTCATCGAAAACAGGATCGCTGAGGTAGCGCATCTTAAATTTATAATAGGTATAGATGATGGGCTTCACTTTATAGTGTTGCTCTATGATGTCAAGCCATTGCAGAATACTCTGCTTAAACTCTTCATCGGTCTGGTTCTTGGGTTTATGCTCCACATCGAGTACAGGTGGTAGGTCGCCATTTTCAAGCTTTACCTTCCGCATAAAGAAAGCTGCCTGCGCCTTGGCTGACGAGTGGACGCTATAGAAATGGTAGGCTCCTCGCGTAAACCCGTATTCACGAGCCTGATAGAAGTTGTCCTCGAAATTCTCATCAACACTTGTTGAGCCTTCCGTAGCTTTGATCATCACAAAACGAACGGGGAACTTGTCAATCAAGCCATGATCCTTGAGTTCCTGCCAGTCTATTTGGCCTTGGTGATGGGAAATGTCTATGCCATGAATTTCGTAGCCCTCAGGATAGCTGATGTCACCGTAGAGAGCACGCCAACGGAAACCGTACGGACTGACAAAGATATAATAAAAGAAGAAAACGTAGGCAGCCACCACCAAACTACCACCGACCCACCACGCCCAGCTGGGCATGTGCTGTAACAAACGAATAAAGACATTCGGACGCCTATGTCGCACTATGCTCGTTCGGCGTCCGGATGTCGATTTACTCTTATGTACTTTCTTCTTTTGCGGCATTATTTACTTTGCCTGCTCAAGAGCCAGCGTCTTTGTCGGCTGGTCGCAAACCTCTGTGGGTCCCCAGTACTGGATGGGACCAGGATAAATGTAGGCAGTCTTGCGAGCCCACTCATCACGATGAGCAGCAAACTCCTTGAAGGGAGCACCGTCCAACTCGACGAGAGCCTTGCGGATGACTGGCTTCATCTCACCAGCACGCTTCTCCATGTTCATCATCATGGTAATGGGCACACCACCGGCAATCCACTGCTCTGCGGGAGCGGTTGTATTCTTCACCACAGCCATGTACCCTGTCTTGCCGTTGGCAATCAGCTGGGCAGCAGAATTACCGAGAGCATAGCAGTAGTCGGCATCAAAGTTAGAAGGAGCTGCGCAGCGGCCCTCGTATCCGAAGAAGTGGTGCATGGCAGAGAACTTGCCAACATACTTGCCCTCCTTCTTCATCTTCTCAAGTTTCTGGGCAACCATCGTTGAGAGCAGTTTCTCAGTCTCAATGAGTGACACCTGCACGTTGCCGTGAGGATCGCGGTCGAGGGCAAGCTGACGGGCAACACCTGTAGGCAGGCTGTTGAACACGGCGAGGTTCTCCTCAGTCAGGTGAGCTTTGACAAAGTCAATGGACTCATGACGATCCAGATTCTTGGCCTCAGGCATTGCCAGCACGTCGTTCAGCTGGGCTATGAGTTTCTTGATGGCAGGAATGAACTCTATGACACCCTCTGGGATGACCACTGTTCCATAGTTGTTACCATCTGAAGCACGTACAGCTACTGTCTCTGCGATGTAGTTCACGATGTCATCCAGGCTCATATTCTTAGCCTCGATTTCCTCACTGACGAGGCAGATGTTGGGCTGAGTCTGAAGGGCACACTCCAGAGCAATGTGAGAAGCCGAACGGCCCATCACCTTGATGAAGTGCCAATACTTACGTGAAGAGTTGCAGTCGCGCTCAATGTTGCCAATCAGTTCAGAGTATGTCTTGCAAGCGGTATCGAAACCGAACGAAGTCTCTATCTGGTCGTTCTTCAGGTCACCGTCGATAGTCTTGGGACAACCAATAACCTGTACGCCATACTGCTTGGCAGCATAGTATTCAGCCAGCACACAGGCGTTGGTGTTAGAATCGTCACCACCGATAATCACGATAGCCTTGATGTCGAGCTGACGGATAATTTCAAGACCCTTTTCAAACTGGTCAACCTTCTCTAACTTCGTACGACCAGAACCGATCATGTCGAAGCCACCAGTATTGCGATACTCGTCAATGATCTCAGGAGTAAGCTCCATGTAGTTGTGGTCCACCAGACCACCAGGGCCTAAGATGAAACCGAACAGACGGTTCTCAGGGTTCAGCTTCTTGATTTGGTCGAACAAACCTGTAATCACGTTGTGACCACCAGGTGCCTGACCACCAGAGAGGATGATACCCACATTCATCTTCTTGTTGTTAGCCTCGGTAGCGGGTTCAAACTCTACGATAGGCATACCGTAGGTGTTGGGGAAGAGTTTTTTGATCTCCTCCTGGTCGCCAACACTCTGAGTTGCTGCACCCTCTTTGATTTTCACTGCGCCCTGAAGAGCCTTAGGCAACTTGGGCTGATAAGCGGCTCTCGCCTGCTGCAAAGCACTTTTTTCCATTGTCTTAAAATGTTATCTTTGATGAATAATTGAAAATTTGAATGCAAAAATACGCTTTTTTTGTGAGAAAACGCAAATAAATCACGCTTTTTAAGTTTTTTTTTTGATGAAAGTCATTGTATATCGATTTTTTTTAGTATCTTTGACCTCTGAAGATACAAATATCACAAAAATAAGGAGAAGGAAATATGGCAAGTAAGAGACATTTGAAACAAACCATTAACCTCATTTGTGAGGAGCTCTTTGCAGAGTGTGTAGCTGCATCCCTGTACGGCCAGAATCGCGAAAGTGCCGAGGCGCTTGTTTGGAGCACCCTCAAGATGCGCAACAATTACATCCGTCGCGTCTCTCATCCTGAGCCAGGTATGCCTGCCAAGGTTTACTACAAGGATTTGAAAGAAAAGTTCAGTGCACAGGTCAGCGAATTACTCGACCAGTTGCAAAATTTCTAACACAAGATTCACTAACACAGACAAATAACTATGTGGAAATCATTCTGCCGATGGCTGCTGTATAAACGTATGGGGTGGACAGCTGAGGTAACAGAAGTACACCCCGACAAATACATCATCTGCCTGGCTCCACACACCAGCAACTGGGACTTCATCATCGGCTTGCTTTACAGCCGTAGCAGAGAAATGAAGAGCAACTTCCTCATGAAGAAGGAGTGGTTCTTTTGGCCGCTTGGTCCTATCTTCAAGCGTTTGGGAGGCATTCCTGTTTGGCGCTCCAAGAAGACCAGCATGACTGACAATCTGGCCGAAACTGCCCAGAAGTTGTCGGAATTCAGCCTGTGCATCACGCCTGAAGGCACACGCAAGCATAATCCTGAGTGGAAGCGCGGCTTCTACTATATCGCCCAGAAAGCTGGTATCCCCATCTTGCTCTACGGTTTAGATTACGAGAAGAAGCTGATTCGATGCACCAAGACCATCATTCCCAATGGTGATATCGAGGGACAGATGCGCGACATTAAACAGTATTTCAAGGACTTCAAGGGACGCTATCCTGAGAATTTCACTATAGGGGAGGAATAATGTATGCGTAAGACACTGTTATATCTGCTGCTATTATCAGCCCCTGTTCTTTGTTTCGGACAGTCTGCCAAAGACGAGGCGAAAATGACCGACCGCCTGAAACAATACTTTTCTAAATACAAACCCAAAGGCACGCGTCTGGCGCAACAGCCCCGCATGCTGAGTTGTCAGGTAGACAACAACGAGAAAACAATCACCATTACTGCCGATGAGTGGTTTGCCATGCAGGAGTTTACGCCCGACATTACAGAGCATATATATAAAAAGGTAAAAGGCGAGATGCCCAAGCCCTATAATAAATATAAGGTGAGCATCATCACTAATGGCATGACCATTGAAGAACTAATACCCAACCGTCTCTCGAAGAATGCGGACAAGTCGCGCCTGTGGAGCAACATCAACTACGACGGTGAACCATGGGTGAAGAACGTCTCTACCCCATTCCGTCCCACCCACGGACTGCAGAACCGTCACCTGTCCCTATGGGCCAGTCACGGACGCTACTACGACCAGAAGAGTTCACAGTGGCGCTGGCAGCGTCCGAAGCTGTTTGCCACTACTGAAGACTTGTTTACACAGACCATCGTTGTACCTTATCTTATCCCTATGCTCGAACGTGCCGGAGCCATTGTCTTCACGCCACGTGAACGCGACTGGCAAACAGAGGAAGTCATCGTTGACAACGACGGTTCGAAGAGCTATTATATCGAAGTCACTGCACACGGAAAATGGCAGACGACACCCCAGCCAGGATTCATGATGCACGAGGGTCACTATCAGGACAATGAGAATCCTTTTGAAGCCGGTACTGCCCGTATGGCTAAAACCACTAACAGCAACAGACGCTATTCTGTAGCCACCTATCAGCCGCGTTTCCAGAAGGCTGGGCGCTATGCCGTGTACGTGAGCTATCAGTCGCTTCCCAATAGTGTGAACGATGCCCTCTATACCGTATGGCACAAGGGTGAGTGTACACAATTCCGCGTCAACCAGCAGATGGGTGGAGGCACCTGGGTTTATTTGGGCACCTTCGATTTTGATGCCGGATACAGCGAGTTCAACCGTGTCACGCTGACGAATCAAAGCAAGCATAATGGCGTGGTAACGACCGATGCCGTTCGTTTCGGAGGTGGTATGGGTAACATCGAGCGCTTTGGTGTAACCAGTGGCATGCCTCGTGCTGTCGAGGGTGCTCGCTACTATGCCCAGTGGGCTGGTATGCCCTACTCTGTCTATAGCGGACGCCAGGGTACAGACGACTATGCTGACGATATCAACACCCGTTCGCTTATGACCAACTATTTAGGTGGTGGCTCGTGCTATATGCCTACGCTTGAAGGCCAGAAGGTTCCTATTGAGCTCTCATTGGCTATTCACAGTGATGCAGGCTACTTCAAGAATGGAAAGGATGTATGGGGTTCGCTCTCCATCTGTACCACCAACCATAACGAAGGCAAACTGAATGCTGGCATCTCGCGTATGGCATCACGCGACCTTGCCGATGCTCTACTCAGTAACGAGGTACTTGACTTAAAGTTCAAATATGGCGAGTGGAACCGTCGTGAACTGTATGACCGCAACTACTCTGAGTCGCGCGTTCCTGAGGTGCCCAGCGCCATCCTCGAAACCATGTCGCATCAGAGTTTCCCTGATATGCGCTACGGACAAGACCCAAACTTCCGGTTCACGTTGGCCCGTTCTATCTATAAGACGTTGCTGCGCTATATCAACGACCAGCATGGCACGTCATTTGTAGTTGCACCGTTAGCACCCGATAATTTCTGCATCGATTTCAAGAACAAGGACGAGATACGGCTCAGTTGGAATGCTGTCAGCGATCCGCAGGAACCCACCTCGAAGCCGACTGGCTACCTGCTCTATACTGCTGTGGGCGATGCCGACTTTGATAACGGCACCCTCATCAAGAAGACCTCGTACGACATGAAACTTGAACCGGGTCAGACATATCATTTCCGTGTTGCTGCCATCAATCGTGGTGGTGAGAGTTTCTGCACCGAAGTGCTCTCTGCCTGCTACCAGCCTGGGGCTACTACGACGGTGATGATTGTCAATGGATTCCATCGTGTGTCGTCACCAGCCATCCGCAACAATGACAAGGAGCAAGGATTCGATCTCGACGAAGATCCCGGCATCACCTTCGGACCAACGCTTGGATGGGTAGGCCGTCAGACCAACTTCGACCGTTCGCAGATGGGTAATGAGAACGGCGGTCTGGGCTATAGCGGCGAAGAACTGCAAGGACAGCTGATTGCCGGTAACGACTTCAACTACGTCCGCACACATGCTGATGCCATTGCATCTTCTCATAAGTATAACATCGTCAGCTGTTCCAGCGAGGCAGTTGAGACAGGAAAGGTCAATCTCTCGCACTATACTGCTGTCGACTTGCTGCTCGGACTGGAACGTAACGACGGCCACAGCCTGAACTACTACAAAAGCTTTACGCCGCTGCTACGTGATGCCCTGCAGAAATACAGCTATAACGGCGGAGCATTATTGGTAAGCGGAGCCTACATTGGGAGCGACATGCCTTCTGATACCGAACGCCAGTTCCTGACAAATGTTTTGAAGTGCCGCTATGCCGGACGTTCGCAGGCAGGCTCAGGCACGGTAAACGGTCTTGGCATCACGCTCGACTACTGGAACGAGCTTAACCCCACCCATTATGCTGCCACCTCGACAGATGTGCTGCAACCCGTCAAACCTGCTTTTACAGCTATGCAATATGCCGACGGACAGGATGCTGCCATCGCCTACAGGCAGGGCCGCGAGCGTGTGTTTGTGATGGGCTTCCCCTTCGAGTGTATCAAGGACAGCCAGAAACGCTCGTCAGTCATGCAAGGAATCTTGAACTATTTACTTAATAATTAAAATCAAATAACTATGTACAAAATTCAAACAAACTCTTCAGGTACAAGAAATATTGAAATTTCTGAGGAACACCTGCAAACTATCGATGACTATCAGCTCTTCCGTGACCTTATCGACTCTAACGGTTATGTCGATGAGCAAGTGCTTGACAAGTTGAAACTTAACGTTCGTTCGATGCTTGAGTCAGATGCAGGTAAAGACAAACGCTTGCTCGACCTGTGTCTCGACGTCATCTATCACAGTAACATGAAAGCCTTCGGTCTGCAACAGCTCGTGCTGCTCTTCATCAACTGGAAGAATCAAGGCAATGAGGAGTTAGGCATGACCAAGCGTGCTTTCCAAGGAACGCCATTTAATTGATATTTTGAATTTGAAGCTGACGGATTTTCTCCCTACGACCAAGAAGGAGATGGAACTGAAGGGCTGGGACGAGGCTGACATCATCCTCTTCTCAGCTGATGCCTATGTTGACCATCCATCCTTTGGCGTGGCTGTCATCGGACGTACCCTCGAAGCAGCGGGCTTTCGTGTGGCTATCGTACCTCAGCCTGACTGGCACGGCGACTATCGCGACTTCAAGAAGTTAGGGCGTCCGCGCCTGTTCTTTGGTATTGCGCCAGGCTGTATGGACTCGATGGTCAACAAGTACACAGCCAACCGTCGGCTGCGTTCTGAGGATGCCTACAGTCCTGACGGTCGTCACGACATGCGTCCTGAATATCCCACTATCGTCTACTCAAAGATCCTGCGCGAGCTGTTTCCAGATGTTCCCATCGTTTTAGGAGGTATCGAAGCCTCGCTGCGTCGGCTTACACATTACGACTACTGGCAGGACAGGGTGCGCCCATGCATCCTCTGCGATGCTCCTGGCGACATTCTCATCTACGGCATGGGTGAAAAGCCCATCGTCGAGCTCGCCCGTCGTTTGTCCGATGGTATTCCCATTGCAGAAATACACGACATTCCACAGACGGTCTACCTCACTGACAACATCACTCCCACCGATACTGACATCGTGCTCCATAGCCATGAAGAGTGCCTCAAGAACAAGCGTTTGCAGGCCGAGAACTTCCGTCATATCGAGGAGCAGTCGAACATGATGCACGCCCAGCGCCTGCTGCAGCCCCTCTCCGCCCCCACTCCTCCTGTCAGTTCTCCTTTGTCCTCTCCTCTCAGCAGCTCTCCAACAGCCACTACTCCCGGCAGTTCTCTGCCGGGTCCCTGCGTCGTTGTCAATCCCCCCTATCCTCCTATGACCACCAGCGAGCTTGATGCTTCGTTTGACCTTCCCTACACGCGCGTACCTCATCTTAAATATAAAGGCAAGCGCATTCCGGCTTACGACATGATCAAGTTCTCAGTCAACATTCATCGCGGATGTTTCGGAGGCTGTGCCTTCTGCACCATTTCCGCCCATCAGGGCAAGTTCATTGCCTGCCGTTCCAAGGAGAGCATCTTGAAGGAGGTAAAGCAGGTGATACAGATGGACGACTTCAAAGGCTATCTCTCCGATCTGGGCGGCCCCTCAGCCAATATGTACGGTATGCATGGGCGCAACCTCAATGCCTGCGAAAAGTGCAAGCGTCCTTCCTGCATCCATCCTCAGATATGCCCTAATCTCAATACAGACCACTCGAAGCTTCTTGACATCTACCATGCTGTTGATGCCCTGCCAGGCATCAAGAAGAGTTTTATAGGCAGTGGCGTACGCTACGACCTGCTGCTGCATCGCAGCAAGGACGAGAAGTCTAACAAGGCCGCTCAGGAGTATACACGCGAACTGATCACACGTCATGTCAGCGGACGCCTGAAGGTGGCACCCGAGCATACATCCGACCGTGTGCTCCAACTGATGCGTAAGCCATCGTTCCAGCAGTTCCGTGAGTTCAAGCGCATTTTCGACCGCATCAATCGTGAGGAAGGTCTCAACCAGCAACTCATCCCCTACTTCATCTCCAGTCATCCTGGTTGCCATGAGAGCGACATGGCTGAGTTGGCCAGTCTGACGCGTCAGATGGGCTACAAGCTGGAACAGGTGCAGGACTTCACCCCCACACCCATGACCGTCTCTACTGAGATGTTCTATACTGGCTACGACCCCTATACGCTCGAACCCGTATTCACAGCCCATACACAGGACGAGAAGTTGGCACAGCGGCAGTATTTCTTCTGGTATAAAAAGAACCAGGAGCCCCATTCACCACAATCAGCCCATTCACCGCATGGAAATAATAGAACAAAACCTCGTCGCGAAGAATCCAAAGAAGAAAAGCGAGGACGGCATCGTCGTCACAAATGACTTCATAGCCGTTATCGATGGTTCCACCTCCAAGTCACAATACCGTCATAGTCTGTTCTCATCCAACGGACGCTACGCCATGCAGCTCGTCAGCCGCTACATCCGTCGCATGCCCAAGGAGTCTGATTGCTCACAGTTCATGAAGGGTGTCACAGCCTATATCCGCAAGCATTACAAGAAGTCCATGCTCCCCCGCTTGGTTGAGCATCCTGAAGACCGCCTCACCGCATCTGTCGTTGTCTTTAGCCGTTTGCAGCGCGAAATATGGATAATTGGCGATTGCCAATGTCTGCTGATAGACGGTGAGCACCCTATGGCCGAATGCCAGTTCTTCGACAATCCCAAACCAGCCGAAGCCGAACTGGCAAAGATGCGTGCAGAGGAAGTAGAGCGGCAGTTGGCCAACGGCAAAACTATAGATGATCTTCTGCGCAACGACACTGCCCGTCCCGTCATCATTCCCCGCATGATTGAGACCATGCGCCAGCAAAATATCACTTATAGTGTTGTCGATGGTTTCCCCATCGACACCCGCCACATTAAAATCATCACCCTTGATTTCCGACCTTGGGAGATCGTGCTTGCTTCCGATGGCTATCCTTTCCTCTATCCTTCTCTGAAGGAAAGCGAAGAAGCCTTGCAGCACCAGCGTCAATGCGACCCGCTGAACATCGGTCCTCATTTTCAGGCCACCAAAGCCTTCCACCCTGACTATAACTCGTTCGACGACCGAACCTATATCCGCTTCCGCGCCTAACGTTCAACATTCGTCATTCAATGTTCAACGTTCAATGTTCAACGTTTATAGGTCTTGCAACTTGATATTCCTGGCACCACGCAGATACTCGCTACGCAGTTCCATAGCCCTGGCCCACTTGCCTGTAAACATTTCGCTCACGTCGAGGTTGATTTTCCAACGGCCCTTCGACTCCAGGCGGTCTACCATCACACCATACGTCAGGTTATTGATGTCCTCGGCAGGCATAAAGCGTGTTATCTCGCCCTTCTCGTCACCGCTAATCTCCGTCAACAGCTTTGCATCAATCAACTCATACAGCAAGTCGTTTACAATACGGATGGGGATATTGGTCAGTCCGCGCAGCTCGTAGGCACTATAGGCACGTTGCCCTTTGCTAAAGCGCTTGCATATCTTGTTCATCAGCAGCGATGCCATCAGCAACTTGTAGCGATGGCTGATTTCGCCCGTACTTGCATCATAGTCATAGTAGTCCAGGTTCTGGTTCGTATAACACAGCTCAGCACCAAACAGGCAGATAGTCCACGATATCTGCACCCACAGCATAAACAGCGGCAGGGCGGCAAACGAACCGTAGATGGCGTTATAGCTCGACAGGAACATCTGCGAATGGATATAGAATATCTGTAGTCCCTGCATCGCAATACCAGCTAAGATGCCTGGCACTAATGCACTCTTGGGCTTTACCCGCGTGTTGGGCATAAAGATATAGAGTGCAATAAACATACATACCATCAGCACGTATGGCAACAGGTCTATCAGCATCCTGACGAAGGGACCCAACAGCAGGAAGTCGGGCAGCGAGTCGGCCACTGTAGCAATGAAAATAGAGATACCCGACGAGAGAACAATGATAATGGGAAAGAGGAAGAACATGGCCAGATAGTCGGTGAAAGTACGAAAGAGGCTCCTCGGCTTCTTCACCTGCCATATCTCGTTGAAGGCATCCTCCACATTGCTCACCAGCATGAGCACCGTATAGAGCATGAATATCAAGCCGACACCCAAGAACACCCCACTCTGCGTATGCACTAAGTAGCTGTTCACAAAGCCAATAATGATATCCGCTGCCTGCTGTTGCGACTGGAAGGCATCCCTGAACCATAACTCGATATACTTGCTGTAGCCGAAGCCACGGGCAATGGCGAACACCACAGCCATGATAGGCACGATGGCCAGTAGCGTGCTGTACGTCAGCGCGGCAGCCTTCTGCATCACGCGCTTCGTAGTGAAGAACCTGATGGCGAGCAGCAACTTCTTCAGCACCTCTAACAACAGGTACTGCACAGGCGTCACCTTCTCACGGCTTATGCGCCAGATGTCCCTCTGCAAAAATCGAATCAACCGCTTCATGATCAACTTCTCATTATCTCATTCTCTCATATTCTCAAAAAAAAGAGAAAGCAGTGCCCCTGTAAGCCGGGTTCTGTACCCTTGCGGGCGTCTGTCATTTATCTACTACGCAAGTTACCCTGCGTCTCAAGCATTCTACCCTCCATCGTTCCCAGGAAGGATCGGACGGACAGCCCTCCGACGATGGTATACACGAACTTGCAGCCTCCAGACAGGACAGCCCTACGATCACCCGTAGGCTGGTGGTCTCTTACACACACCTTCTCACCCTTACCCCGCATCCGCATTAACCCAATTTCTTTCATCAGAAGCGGGGCGGTTATTTTCTTCTCCCGTATCCTGCTGTCACCAACAGCTGGCACTTTCACCAGTGGAGTGTCCTATGCTGCCCGGACTTTCCTCTCGCATACTTTCGTACGCCAGCGACAGACCGTTGCACTGCTTTCACGCTGCGAAGTTACAAATAAATAAGCGAACACGCAACTTTTCTGCAATTTAAATCCATAATTTCACCTTCTTTTTGGGTTGTTTCCCACAAATCTTCACTATCTTTACGAAAAATACAGCTCACAACGCACTCCGTTTAAGATAAAATGCTTGTTTTGTTTGTTCTTTACTACTCCATCACTGCCTTATCACAGCATACACGCGATTCTCTGCATGCACGGCAGTTGCAGTAAGAGAGCACGGCAGTTGCAGGGAGCTAACTCCCTATTTGACGGGTTTTAGTGGCGTACTGCGAGGGACACTGATACGGAGTTATTCACTTTTGCGTCCGCACAAAATGACTTGCGAGCCTGCGCAAAATGACTTGTGCGTCGCACAAAATGACTTAACGTGTACGCAAAACAGGATGCTTGAAATGCCGTCCTCGTTGCAGAATTTCACCTTTCGAGTTAGTTATTTGGTGGTTTTTACATTTTATATCTGCCATAGCACCTCTAATTGAACTGATTTTCGTAATTTTGCACCAAAATAATAAAATGTAGAACTATGATGAAAAGAACCATCCTTGCAGCCTTCACACTGTTGTTGGCCGCATACCCAAGATTAACATCGAAGCGAAATAGGCTAAAAAAGTGCTTATGAAGGTCATCCACGTGGACATGGACCAGTTTTTCGCGGCTGTAGAGCAGCGAGAAAATCCTGAGCTTCGTGGCAAGCCGATAGCGGTGGGACACGATGCCGAACGGGGTGTGGTATCAACGGCCAGCTACGAAGCTCGGCGGTTTGGCGTGCATTCGGCGCAGTCCATTCAGG
>JAEEGL017408496.1_pt1 | contig 28327 bp, 25 predicted proteins | sample 9134231 | NCBI WGS metagenome assembly JAEEGL01 (sample SAMN16246548, study PRJNA631951) | gut metagenome | biome: gut microbiome; feature: rumen; material: fiber-attached | host: Bos | place: Iran: Karaj | collected 2018-10
GCCATGCCTTGTTTCCGTGAAAAAATAACTAATTTAAGTGGAGTATACACGATTTTGGCCTGGTTAATATCAGAAAAACGCTCTGGTTTAGGTGTATTATGTCTCGATCTTACGGGAATGAAATATTACTTATTCACTCAACGTTCTCGTCCAAGCTCACTGCCTGCAACCATTCAGTTTTGTATACTTATCATTCTTCCCCTTCGCTTTATCGACCGGATACTTTGCTTCATTCTGATCCATCTTCATGTTCACAATCTCATCTTCATCGAGACCAAGTTTATCGAGCATATTTCTGCAGTAAACAAGCACGTCCGCAAGTTCTTCCTTAACATGCTGAACGTCATACTCTGTGTCGCTCCACTGAAAGCACTCGAGCAGTTCATTTGCTTCTATAGAAATTGATTTAGCGAGATTGGACGGAGTATGAAATTGATCCCAATCTCTTTCATCTGTAAATTTGCGAATACGGTCTATTGTTTCCTGCTTCATATTACCTCTTAATCTTGATGCAGACGCTCTTTAAGATATATCTCCAATTCCTTATCAACACAATAAATGTAACAACCCTTCATGCCTCTCGTAAGAAGAGTTCTATATGTATTTCTGATAATCTCATCAGCACGTCTATGCGCTTCTTCTGGATTCTTTTTACTTAGCAACTTGATACCCTTAAGTGATTGATCCGTTTTAGCTCTCTTAGTGAAGTCAGTAATTACTTCACCATTCTCGCATCGGATATCTTCACCAACAATTACACCTACATAATCAAACTCAAGGCCCTGCGATGTATGGATACAACCAATCTCATTTACAGAAGTTTCTGCAACAGCAAACGGCTCACCATTTGATAGATTCCAACTCATCTCAAAATCGCCAATCTTGATATCATGATAATTCGTATTATTCTGTTCTGCTTTATTCCAATCCCAGCAATAACCAGCTAACATACGGGCACGATTAGATCCTTTATTCTTCTCGATGATCAGATTACGAACTTCATTTGGTGTATCACAAATACGTATATCAAAATCTACATCATCAAGATCAGTATTCGCTGTCGGATGGATCTGAAGAACATCATCTAACCATGCAAGATAACCATTTGAACCATTACATCTGAACTGTGATACAAGTTCCATCTCATATACATCAGATTCTTCTTCCCTGGCCCATCTGTTAATCTGATCTACACTTCCTATATCATCCATAGTCACTCTCTGATCTTCATCAATAAAGAAAACGCTACACAAAGAAGAGTGAATGATCTCCTTAATCTGATTCTCACCCATGTTATGGAACATACCAGACTTCTCATTAAGTCTGTGAGCTTCATCAACCAAAAGTGTACCAGCCATGTTCTCAGGAGCTTCAGTAAACATTCCTGAGCCCTTAAACATGTTATCAACGCTGCTCTTCTTCATCACGCCTTTAAGCTTCTTTAGGTAGACCTGTCTAGGAGCACTGTTTTTAGAAACATACTGTACGAGTTGATTACGCTGAGTTAATTCTGCAAGAAGATTAACTGCGATAACTGTCTTTCCGGTACCAGGTCCACCCTTACAAATTACAGTACGTTTACGACCATCCTTCTGACACAATTCAGACAATCTGATTATCTCTTCATAAACAACTTTCTGTTCATCAATCATGATGAACTCACTGTTACCCTGAAGCATCTTAGCAATGGAATTCTGAAGGCTCTTCGAAGGTCTGATCTTTCCATTATCAACGAAGTAAAGAACATCTTTATTGTCGCCCTTTACTATGTGATTCTTTATAAATTCTCTAAGGTTATTATTCTGTCCTTTGGTAAATGCCGGAGCATCATTAAGATAATCTTCATACCAATCACTATCTATAGGATCATTATCAATTCTTCTATAGTTATGAAGATAAGCACAAGGGCTAATCTGTATGCTTTTATCCTGAACAGTAGAATTGTAATCCTTAATTAGCTGAGCATATGACCATGCCTGATATGACGGATGAACAACTTGTCTCATCGCATTACCGGTAAATGTTTCAACCAGAGCATCAACGCCCGGGATTGCTCGAAGCTTCTCCCATTGCTTAAGCTCGATGATAACCACAGACGGATTATTATCCTTGTTGTAACCGGAAACAATAAAATCAACTCGCTTTGCAGTCTGGGGAATATTGTATTCAATCGCTACTCCGGAATTATCAGGAATCTGCGGATCGTTCATTGCTATATACATACTCTGGAGAGAGTTTTCCCAAGAGCGAAACTCATTATCCTGAGTCTTTCTACCCATCTTCTCGTAAATAGTATTCTTTATCTCATCTGCGATAGTGCCTTCTTCAACACTATTAAGGAAATCAGTTTTTACGCCACTATATACAAGCATAGATATAACCACCTATCACGTAATCACAAGATTATGATACCAAATTAGAGGAGTCAATATTCGAACACTAATGCAAAAAACGATAAACGAGCGGTCTTCACCAATAACCACATTAAACATTTCTATTCTTACCATAGAAGATTCTACCTTCTACCAGATTCCGGCTATATATGCAACCTCTTGCATACAGCCGATTCTCATGTAAACATTTTCGCACGTCAGAGCATTTTTCGTATAAATGACAACAGCCAAAACTATCTTTGCCATCCTTAAAATAACTACTTATCGCCTCCTGAAGTAGATATTCAAAAAAAGGATATAACGCCTCACTATCAGCAGGAACATTCGCACGTGTGATAGCATCTGATTTTCTCTTCACCAAAGGAATACATGGGAAGTTACTACAAACCTTGGAAACAAGATTATCGGGTATTGAAACAACCAAAACACCAACGGTATCATACTTAGTCTTTGATACTTTAATATTTATGAGAGGATTTTTCGCTATGCCATTTGGGTTAATGCCCTTAGGATAATCCGGTTTCAAGACAATAATAGAATACGAAGTAATTATTTTATTATCTCGTCCATAATTCTCAATCAACTGAAGTGAATTTTCAGGTAACTCCTCTTTATCATTAATACGATTCAATATTTCGTTAACCTTATTTTTCCAATCAGAATGAAGAATATCCATTTGTTGCATATTACCTATTCCCCCTCAAGAAAATCGCTAATCATTTCATAGAACATGGTTTCTGGTATTATCTCGATATCAAAACCATCAAGTTTATATTGTTCAGCCTTTTTAAGTTTAGAGCTCTTACCATCTCTAATAGTTGAACAATAGTCATTATTACCCAATATCAAGTAATTAGTTTTCTTAGTAACACCATCACCGTTTATACCTCCAATATTAGCTACGAGTTGCATCGCTATTCTGCGCTCGAATTTTTCTAACTTCCCAGTAAACACACAAACCTTACCAAACAAAGGATTATCGGGATCTAATTTAACATCATCAAGCCTAACTATTTGTTTCGCTCGAACTGTACTTTTATTCTTAAACTTACTAACAAAAGACTCTTGATCGCCGTACCTATCTTTGACCTCTTCCGACATAAGAATATAACAAGCCTGTGTTGCTTCAACATCGGACATAGCCCTATGTGCTCGACTATTAATCACACCTATTTTTTCAGTAATGTCACACAATCGATGATGTTCCAATTCAGGATATAGACGTCTTGCTATCCTCATACAATCAATAAAGTCATTATTCAATGGCCTATTAAGATAAGTAACAAAAGCATCATAAAGGAAATTAACATCAAAGCTAACGTTATAACCAATTATCAACATATCACCTAAAAACTCAGCAAATGCAGGTAGGACAACTGAAGGTCCCGGAGCTTCCATCAACATATCATCTGTAATTCCTGTCAGACCAGTCACAAATGCTGAAACAAAATGACCATTTCCATACCCAGATGGCTGCATCAAAGTCTGAAAGCGACCAATTTCTTTCCCATCCTGATATTTAATAGCTGCTATTTCGATTATTTCATCCCAAGTTGAATAAATACCTGTTGTTTCCAAATCCAACACACAATATGTAGAAGGAAAAGCAATAATGCTATTACCTTTGTTAGGTCGTTTGAGCTTAGTATTACAATCGATTCCTTCAGATTTATAAGAAATGTCCATGCCCATATAACTCTCCTCTACTATAACGGAACGCCATTGCCAAGCAATTTCATTATAGATTGAAGATGTGAAGAATGAATTAACAAAACGAGTCATATAACATAACTCTAATGATAGAATTATTCTGAATTCATTAAGGAGATCCGCATGAAAAATACACAAAAGAAAAGTACAATAGCACTAATAATTACCATCTTACTCTTTATCTTTACATCTATCGTTGGTTGTTTTATTGATCAATCATCCAAATGGTTATATTTAATCTACTTTTTGTTATTAGTGCTAACCACAATCTTCATTGTTCTCATAGCTATTAGAACGGGGGAAAAAGCCAATAAAAAAGATCTCGATAAGTACACTAAGTGTTGTCAGAAATATGAATTCAAATTTGATGAACAATATCACTATTATCGTGACATTCATAACTCATTCACCGGTGGAACAAAAAAACAAGTACGGATTGACCTATTTGTCTTGGAAAAATCAGTTAACAGCCGCTTTCAATGAAACAACTAATAAAGAGGAGTTTATCTTCCAATTAAGGCAAATTCATCACGATTGCATGAAATACAATGACATCATGAAGTCAATAGCCATACCAGTCGAGATTTCAGTAGTAACTGCTATTGTCGAATTAGTTAAGAAATCAATGATAATGGGAACACTTATGTCCGTAGAGCTCTTCATAGCAATACTATTACTCTTTATTCTTATAGTTAACTTTTATGATACGGTATGCGATTTTGTAGATGAAGTATTAGAACTTCTCAACAATCATAAAATCAACAAATACAACCAACATATTCCCCATGAATACAGCAATGTATTTACGCAGAAAGCGGAAAAATAAATGAAGAAAGACAACATTCGATACATCATCAGTATGAGCATCATTGCGCTTATTGTGGTTTGTGCTGCTGTTTATAAGATTGTTTTCGTTGGGGCTTCTTCTGAGTCTGTCGCTTCTATGAAGGAGAACTGCGATATCTTGCTTACAGCTGCTGCGGTTGTTGTAGCGTCGTATAGCACGCACACGTATACGCCGTTTCGGCACGCTTATTAAGACGAATGATAGCGTGAGTGAGTTCGTGGAAGATGCACTTAGTTTGGAGGAGTAAGTTATGTTTACCGAGAATGATGTAAGACTTGTTAATACGCTTGCAAGTAAGCTTCGCACGGAGAATATAATCTGGATCGTTATAGCAGGATTCCAGATTCTTAGTATCGTGGGTGCCGCCGTAGGTATCTATAACCTTATCGTGGCTATAAGTAATCTTGATGTCGCGAAGAAGATTCAGGAGCGCCCTGTGGGGATAGTTCGAAGCTTCGAGCCCATGACGGGAAATATCGTGGTGCTTTGTATCAATGTGTTCTTCGGAGCTTTTATAGGTATAGTGGGATCGCTTTATCATATCTTCGGTGTAAGAGGGTTCGTAATGGATCATAAGGAAGAGTTTATGAGGATAGAAGCGATGTATACAGGTACAGGCAATCTTTAACATATCTTTATAAACTATTATTCGCATATTAAACCTTGATACCTATAATGACCCTCGTAAAACAGATACGGAGGTTATTTTATGTCTACCCCAAACACCAATACCCCGGCAAAGAAGATTAGTATCGTCGACATCCTGATCGCGATAATGCCGCTTATGCTTATGCTTTCTCTTAATACGGCATGCACGATGCCCGCTTTCATGATAGGATTCGCAGAGATGGCCAACAACGGCAATTCCGAAGTGAATAACATGGCCGAAGTCCTGAACAGTCCCATGGCGCAGACTGCCGTCTCGTACGGCCTTATCGCTTATTCGGTGATTGCGATCGTTGTATGCTTCATCTGGTATAAGAAAGCTTTTCTTAAGAAGCAGATCAAGATGGAAAACAAGGAGATATTCACAGTAAGAACCGTTATTCTTACTGTGCTTGGAACAATCGGTGTGTGGAGCATCGTAAATCTCGCATTGGAGGTTGTTAACTATCTTGCTCCCGAGCAGATGGAGAAGTTCAACAATAATCTTGAGATGGCAGGAATCGGTTCAAACCCCATTACCACTTTCTTCTATGCATGTATCCTCGGACCCATTGCAGAAGAGTTCCTGTTCAGAGCACTTACACAGGGTTATCTTAGAAAGTCCGGCGTACCGGTTGCCATCGTTCTTATCGGACAGGCAGTTATGTTCGGTATCGCACATCTTAATCTTGTTCAGTCCACATATGCTGCGTTCATCGGATTGTTTATCGGACTTCTGCGTTATAAGTTCGGCAACATAAGAATCTGCTGCCTTGCTCATATAGTAAATAACACGATTGCTTCTTACGGTTCGTATGTTGCTCAGCAGATCGGCATAACGGATACCGTATCTTATGTAATGTTCGGCATCATGGCAGTTGTTGCAGCAGTTGTAATCGTACTTCTTATAAAGGAACCTTCTAAGGATAAGGAGATCGATCTTAGGGTCGCAGGATAAGTAACAGTTGGTTTTGTTTTTTTCCACCGCGGTCGTAATGGCCGCGGTTTTTATTTATTCGGAAATGCAGGAATGCCATGTCAACGAAGATACTGTGTTATACAAAGTTTCAGATTTTCCAAAAAATGTATGGGGGATAACCGTTCTTTTCTATACATAATTTTCTTATTTTCAAATTTGTATAAGATCTGAACTGATCTCTATACATTATTACGAAAAATGGGTATATGTATGAGAATATCGGTCTGCTTCTAATACATATTTCTGTAATTTTCCAAAAATGTATAGCCGGCCGATGATAAGGGGATTTAATACGGGTCTGTGAGTCCCCACTCGTCGACGATGTCGCTGTGGTCGATGAGGCCGACGAAGTATGCCGTCACTTCGGATACTTCGTTTGGAATTCTGTCGTAGACGTATCCGTTCGTGACGGGGTCTGAACATGTGTACATGATCTCGTTCGACAGGTCTGTCTCGACGTAATTAAGAAAGCCCCCGGTTATGCCGTAACCGTAGTCGTAACCTGTGTCGTACAGGTCGGGTGCGCCGAATGTGTGAAGCATCTCATGTGCGTAGACCGAGGGCGGATTAAGAAGACCGATATCGTAGTTATAAAGGAACGTTACTTCCGAATCCGTAAGCTCTTCGGGATACCACACGATGGTGCATGAGATGGCATCCATATCAGGTGACGTATCCGTGTTAAGAAACATCATGTAAAGGACGTTGTCTGCCCTGTATTTATCTCTTAGAGCATCTTCATCTATGTTGTCTTCGATGAACATCAATGTCTCATCTTCAAAGCCCCAGGAATCCTCTGCATCCATGGTAGTAACTACATCATCCAAGGTTACTTCGTACATAAGATCCGTGTTACTTATAAAGTCTCCTTCGAACCACACCTTGCTGCCGTAATCCTCTGCCACGCCTTGGATGTAGTCTGTTGCCATCAATATCGAATCGCGGATGTTAAGGATCGAAGCTTTGTCGTCGTTATCGAAGTCCCACTGATAGTTGTCGTCGCTTCCGAAGATACTGACTACTATCGTTCTTCCTTCAAGTTTTCCAACGGAGCCTTGTCCGTAGTCAAATGACGTAGCGAGCCTGTGGTATTCGCCGTAGACTTCTCTCGGCCTTCTTGCCGGTTCTTGCGAACACGAAGTTAAGGCAAGCGCCTGCATTGCCATTAATGTGCAGATTATAGCGGATAATGTCTTCTTTCCTTTTGCCATAACTTACTGGTTATTAAGGTAGTCTATTGCCTCGTTGAAGTAGTATACGTCGTCGCCGGGAAGGGACAACATGTAGTTACCCCATTCGCCGTTATCGTTTCCTTCCAAATACCAGGGACATCTTGTAAGAGCACATATACCAATACTCATGTAGCCGTAGTAGTTTTGCTCAAAAAACTCCTGCGCCACTTCATCGTCTTCGATGTAGTAGGTGTATTCGTATTCTTCTGTATCCCAGTCGATGATTTCAGTCTCGTAATGGAAGGCATTCACGGGAACCAGATCAGTTCCGTCGTATGTGTATTCGGCAGCACCCCAGTAACTGCCTTCAAGGCTTCCGTACGCCTGAACAATGAGGATATTACCTCCATCAAGTTGGATGATGTCCGTGAACATACCGGAGCCTGCAAACCAGACTGAAGAGTCAATAGTATAAAGCACACGATAGATGTCAGTATCAGGATCGTAAGTGATGATGTCGGTCGATGCATTCTGGTAAGAGACCGAATTCGACGTTGCCCCGAAGTCATTGTCAGATGCATAAGTTACAAACATCTCAGGAATGTCGTCACCCGTGATGTCACGTAATGCAACCGTGGGGAAAGACTGTCCGGGAGCGTTCTCGATCTGGCTTGCCTGATTACTGTACATATCAAGAACAGAAAGATAACAGTCCGCATAGTCGGCACCACCGGATACAACGGGGGTTGCAGTTCCGCTTACTCCGGGAATCGTCTGCCCCGACAGCTCAGCAAGCTCGCTTAATAACAGGTAGTTGCCTTCTGCGAATACACTTCCGGGAATGCTGTTAAAGTCTCTGTCGTAGATATCATGTACTGTGTAATCGTTGTAGTAGAGTCTTGATGAATAAGGCATAACGGGATAAGCGATACGGCTTAAGTAATCAGCCTGACTTGCATAGAAAGAATCCGATGTCGTTGCCGTGCTGTTAAGCGTTGCATCACCGGGGATTACCGTGTAGCCGTTCTCTCCGTGATCGTCGTCAGCTATGTACTCCTCAAGCTCCCAGTCGTTAATAACCTCATAGCCGTAGTTTCCAAGCTCGAATTCGTATATCTGCTGATAGTATTCTCCGCCGCTTCCGAGGAAATTACAAAGGAGAAGATTACCATCATCAAGAATTACGGCATCAAAGGACAATCCCCAGCTCCCAAAGTCGGTCTCGATAACGTCGTTGTAAAGCGTATTCGTGTTCCCTGTACCGGGGTCGTAAGAATAGATAGCGAGGCCAACATAGTACGGTTCCGGTACATACTTGAAGATAAGTTCCGGGAATCCGTCACCCGTGATGTCCATGTAGTTGATCGAGGGACATGTGTAAGAGTGGTATGCGTACTCGAACTCCTGGATCTGTGGAGCCATATCCGAGAGAATGTTTATATAGTCGTCAGGAAGATAGTACGGATCAGTAATGGGCGCCTGCGTCTCTTCCGTTTCTTCCGTCACATCCGTACGCCTTGTAAATCCCGTACCGCTGTCGTCATCGTCATTACGGTCGCGGCGGCTTCTTCTGTGAGAGCTCTGATCTGTCAAGGAACAGGATGTAAGCAGGAATGAAGCTGCAAGTATGGCAGCAAGTATCTTTCTTCTTAGCATGGTGTACCTTCCTTGTTAAAGCAGCTTCACTGCAAATACATTCTTGATGTCGTCAGCACCCATCTCGTAGCTTATCTCGAACCGGGGAGCAAGAAGCGACGGCAGGTTTATGTACTCTGTCTTGATGTCTGTGGTGATGTCACCGTAAGGCGTGTGTATGACGCCGATCGTTTTCTTCGACGTGTCGAAATTAAGCTCGCTTTTATACTCGCCGGTGCGCTTTACTGTCGCAACGCCCGTCTCCTTATCCATTCTTATCTCATAGAAGGAATGCTCTTTGTCACCTTCGTGGAGCTGCTTCCACTTTATCGTGATCGCCGTGGGAGTCTCGTCGTAGATTCCCTGCGTAACGAGAGGCTTGTCGTAAGCTCCCGTTGTTATCTCCATCTCACGTCTCATACTTATCGACCTGGACGCGCTTCGTGCCCTGGGGAAGTCCCCTTACAAGGAAAGGCGCTGCCACCTTCTCGAAAAGCTTCGGATCGTCACTAGTGTAGAAAGCTCTTGTTACGTCGCTTCCGTCTGACTCGATTCCGTTCTCCTCAAGTATGTCCTTAACTACGCCTGCTACGGCGATGCCTGAATTTATGAGAGTTACATCGGGGCCCATCACCTTGGAGATGGTATTCGCAAGAAGCGGATAGTGTGTGCAGGCAAGAACTACCGTATCTACGCCCGCCTGCTTAAGGGGCTCCAAGTACTTCTGTGCCGTAAGGTAAGCGACCTCGTCATCCCACCAGCCTTCTTCAGCCAAGGATACGAACAGGGGGCATGCCTGTGACACGACCGCTAAGTCCTTGATGTTCTCGCCGTATTTTCTTACCGCATCTTCGTATACGCCGGAGCCGATTGTAGCACGCGTCGCGATGATGCCTATCTTGCCGTTTCTTGTAGCCTTAACGGCCGCCTTCGCACCCGGCACCACTACTTCTACTACAGGGACGTCCGAGATCTCGGAAAGGGCCTTGTAGGCGTGTGTACTTGCCGTGTTGCATGCGATGACGATCATCTTAACGTCCTGCTCCTTAAGGAACTTCATGTCCTGGAGGGAGTACTTGATGATGGTGTCGTGTGACTTGGTACCATAGGGAGCTCTTCCGTCGTCACCGAAATAGATCGTGCTTTCGTTCGGTACAGTAGCAATGATCTCACGAAGAACCGTAAGACCTCCGATACCCGAATCAAATACACCTATCGGTCTGTTGTCTGCCATTAGAACTCTACCTCATATCTGGGCTCGATAGAGAACTTTCTTCCCGACAGTTCCCTATGCTTATTATCTGCTGATATTCTACCGAACATCAGTGCCGTTGACCACAGCTGCTGGTGCTTAACCTTGCCGCCGTCCTTGGCTCTGAAGCTTAAGTTTACCTGGTTTCTTCCGTAGTTGCCGTCGCCTAAGATGGGGTAGCCCAAGTGTGCGAACTGAGCTCTTATCTGGTGCGTTCTGCCCGTTACAAGCTCGCACTCTATCTCGGATAAACCATCGTGGTAACCTAAGACTCTGTATCTTGTTGTTATTGGAAGGTCGCCTTCCTGCTTAACGTCGTGGATATATACCTGACCTGAAGAAGTCTTCTCCAAGTAAGCGGAGACCTCGCTCATGATGGCCTCATCCTGTGCGATTACAGGCTCGCCTAAGTCCTTCGGGATCTTGCCTACTACGAGGCATCTGTATCTTTTGGTAACGAGGTTGCTCTTGAATAACTTCACCGCATCCTCGAGGTAGTCCTTGTTCTTCGCGATCATGAGGATGCCGCCGGTGTTCATGTCGATTCTGTGGACGAGCTCGGCATTCTTGTTGCCTGTCGTCTTTCTCACGATATCGATAAGATCTTCGTCGGTCGTCTTGCCGCTGTGGACAGCAAGACCCTGCCTCTTGTTAACGATGAGAAGGCCGTCAGTCTGAGCTACGATCGTGTAGTCGTTCTCAGTATTCTTTACTTCCTTCTTCGCATCAAAGAGACTGTCGGGAAGCCATACCTGAACTTCCTGACCTTCGGTTACTTTAATGTCCTGTGAGATCTTCTTGCCGTCGATCCTTATGTCCTTATGCTTAAGGGCTTTGTAAAGGTCCGCCTTGTTTAAAGACGGGAAACTCATGGTGCACGCCTTAACGACGTGCTCGCCGCTCATCTTGTTGTCTACGATAAAGCTTCTCATTATGTGAAGACGTTGATACCAAAAAGTGAGAGCAAGCCGATGATTACGCCTGCGAGTACTACGCCGCCCATGATGGCAGCGGAGCTCTTCTTAAAGTCCATGTCGAGGATGGAAGCTGCAAGTGTTCCTGTCCACGCGCCTGTACCCGGAAGCGGAATGCCTACGAAGAGGAAGAGAGCGATGTAAACGCCCATCTTACCTGCCTTGAGCTTCTCTCCTCCCTTGTGTCCCTTCTCGAGACAGAAAGTGAAGAACTTACCTATGAACTTCTTATCCTTACCCCACTCGAGAACCTTACGTGCAAGGAAGAAGATAACGGGGACCGGAAGCATGTTACCCACGATACATACGGGGTAAGCGATGTAAGCCGGAACGCCTGCGATAAGTGCGTATGCGATGGCGCCTCTGATCTCGATCAAAGGTACCATGGATATCAGAAAAGCTATTAAACACTTGGTCAACATATATAATCTCCTTAATTTAACCCATAGATTGTCGCATAACGCGTGGGGCTTTACAAATTATCCTGCCCCTCTACCTCGCCTATCCAGGACTGGTGGTAGTGCTTCTTCCTGTATTCCTCGGGAGTCATGCCGGTCTGCTTCTTGAACACCTGTATAAAGTGGCTCTGAGAAGAGAACCCGAGATAGTTCGCGATCTGTAAGGACGAATCGTCCAGGTGTCTTAGCATATGCTCGGCGACCGCGATCTTGCTGTCCCTTATGTACTCGCTTATGGACTTGCCCATCTCCTTCTTAAACAGCTTACTTAAGTAGCTCGCATTGACTGAAAGCTCGTTAGCTACCTGCTCTACCGTAAGGGGCTCCTGAACGTGAGCTCTTATGAAGTCGATCGCAAGAACGACGTAGCGCGAGACGACTTCTTTCTTGCTCTGATCTCTCATCCTCGTGCAGTATTCCATACGGATTTCATCTCTTATGGCACATACCTCTTCGAGGCTCTGAGCTTTGTCGATCTTACCGATGAAGATGTCGCTTAAAGTGTAGCTTACCGCGATGTCCATTCCCTGCTCGATGCAGAACCTTGAGACGAGAGCGCACATGATGATAACGTGGTACTTCTCGTTCATGAGAGCATCCTTCGAGAGCGTTCCTCTTCTGTGAGGACGGCCCTTGTTCGTCTCCTGGTCGATAAGGTCCTTCTTAAGACCTTCGACATCACCTGCCGCGATAAGGCCGTAACGGTGGATCTCCTGGTTATAGGCGAATCTTCTTACGTCGTTATCGCGCTCTGAAAGAAGCAGGCGCTCAAGTTCCTGGTCGATATTCATTAGTCGATTACTCTTACTTCAGTGATGACGGGCTGGTTCTGTGCAAGAACTGTACCATTGTCGTCCTCTACAGGTGTGTCGATGCAGATCTGGTCTACGATATCCATACCATCTGTTACATAACCGAATGCAGCATACTTTCCGTCGAGGAAGAGTGAATCTGTCTGTACGATAAAGAACTGGGAAGAAGCGGAATTATAGCTGTTGCCGTTTCTTGCCATGGAGATTGTTCCTCTGATGTGGGAGATGGAGTTGGGGTGGTTGTTAGCGGAGAACTCACCGATGATGTTCTCGTCAGATCCGCCCATACCTGTTCCCTCAGGGTCTCCGCCCTGGATCATGAAGCCATCGATGATTCTGTGGAATGTAAGTCCGTCGTAGAATCCTGACTCAGCGAGGTTAACAAAGTTAGTTACTGTTATAGGTGCCACATCAGCATCAAGCTCGAGGCTGATCGTACCGTAGTCCTGAACCTCGATCTCTACGTGATGCTTACCTGAAAGATAATCTGAATCCTGATCGTTGTTTGTTCTCGGAGCATTGGGATCTTCGTACTTGATGCAGCCTGCAAGAAGGCTTACTGAAAGTACTGTTGATGCTGCTGCAAGAAGGATCTTCTTTAATGTCTTCATTTCTTTTGTTTTCCTTTACTTTATTCCTTAATCAATAAATGATTCTAAGCTTTTACTCCGCACTCTTCAAGGACTCCGCCATGTCTATCCTCTCTATCTTTATCCTCATTACAAGGTCCACGATGACCGAGAACAAGATGACGAGAAGAAGCGAATAAAGATAGCTTAACGGGAGTATCTTTATGTCGAGTGCGACCATATCCATCTCTATCTCGCGTACGACCACCTGATGAAGGATTATGCCCACGGGAACGCCCAATACGAATCCCATGAATACCAGGATGAAGTTCTCTCTGAAGAAGTACGCACCCGTCTCCCACTTCGAGAATCCCAATACCTTTATCGTCGCGATCTCACGTACACGTTCTGAGATGTTGATGTTATTTAAGTTGAACAATACGATGAATGCGAGTGCTGCGGCGCATCCTATGATGAGAACGATGATAATGTTCATCTTCTCCATCGTATTACCGAACATTGTCCTCGTCTGATCCGATACATTAATGATGCCGAAGTCACCCGTCTTGTTAAGCTCTCTTGCCATATCGTAGTCGGATGATATCGGATCCTGTTCCGTTAAGATGAGAAGCTGGTTCGGATAGAACATCTTGCCGTATGCCTGCTCGTATGTATATTCATTCATGAATGCATAGTGGTAAACATAGTTCTCGAATACATAGGCGATAGTTACCGTATATTCACCCACGCCGTCGTTATATTCGAATGTGATCTGGTCTCCCGGCTGCAAGCCGCTGCGCTCAGCAAGCTTCGCGCTGATCGCAACCTCATTGTCTCCCGGCCACGGCATTTGCTCGCCGTCTACTCTTCCCCTTAACGCATTCGTGATCTCGGGGTCAGATGATGCATATACAACTACGTCTCTTACCGCATCTCTTGATGTGTGAGTGACGTTCTCAACTCTTACCGGAACAGCGCTGTAGCTTGTGCCGAGTTCACTGTTTATCTGTGCGATATCATCTCGTGCCATATCTATCGTGACACCGTCGTCCAAGCCTACGGACATTCTGTAGGGAGTGATCTTGTCGTACTGAAGATCGACGACACCCGTGATCGAATCGAGGATTCCAAATCCCGTGATAAGAAGTGCGGAACAGCCTGCGATACCTATAAGCATCATCCACATTCTCTTCTTGAATCTGAATACGTTACGAAGTGATACCTTGTTATTGAAGTCAAAGCTCTTCCACAAGGGTGTGATCCTCTCAAGCAAGATTTTCTTACCTGCGGCAGGTGCCTTAGGTCTTATAAGCTCAGCAGGCATTACCTGAAGTTCCGTTGCTGCCGTGTAGATCGATACACCTACAGAGCAAAGCAATGACACGAAGATCGCCGTTATAAAGAGCGGAACTGACTGGATAAGGATAAGGTCGGAGAAGCCGTACATCAGACCGTATACGTCCCATATGACGAACGGGAATATGCGTATGCCGATAAAGTATCCTGCGACTGATCCAATAAGTGCCGCAAGACCTGAGTAAATTACATACTTCATGACGATCGCGAAGTCCGTGTAGCCTAAAGCTCTCATCGTTCCGATGATGCCTCTCTCGTCCAATACCATTCTCTGCATCGTCGTGGAGCAGACAAGAGCCGCGAGCGCGAAGAAGAATACCGGGAATACCTTAGCGATACCGTCTACGATCTTCGCATCGTTCTCGAAGGACAGGCATCCTACGTTGGTGTCTCTTCCTAAGACATATACATTCGGTGTCTCTGTATTAGAGAGTACACTCTGGATGTAATCGAGGTCGCGGCTCGATGAAGTCATCTGCGCATCGAATCCTCTTAATCCCTCGAAATACTCGACAAGTCCTGCGTTGTATTCATTCATCGCCGCATCGTACTGAGCCTGCGCTTCTTCGTATGCAGTCTCGACGGCATTCGTTACGTACGGGAACAGGTCGAACTGACCTTCCATCTCCTCTATCTGAGCTCGTACATCGTCCAATGCAGCTCTTGCTTGTGCCAATCCCATATAAGCATCAAGAAGCTCCTGGGATGCATCCGATCTGCTGCTTTCAAGCTCATCGACACCACTCATGAAGTCCTCGAGATTCTGAAGCATCAGGTCGTCGAATCTTGCTCTTACGATGTGCTCGACTTCATCCTGAATTCGCTCTTCATTACTTTCAGACCACTGCTCATATTCATCGGTATAGTTGTCCATACCCGTATCACAGAAGATGTAGCTTTCCGTGTAGTATTCCATGTTAAAGTCTTCAGGCAGAACGAAGCCATAGTAATAAAGTCTTCCTCTTCCGACATTCGTCGTGCCTCTCTGGAAGTCGAAGTAAATGGGCGACCAAACGACACCTACTACCGTATACTCTCTCGCGTTAAGATAAGCGCTGTCATCCTCACCGGGATCACTTACGATATAGAACGTCTGACCTATGACATCAGCGTCGAACTTATAGCCGTCGACCACGATCTCGCCCGGGTTCTCGGGAAGTCTTCCCGCCTCGAGCTTAAGTGTGTTTACGCCTTCAGTTATGGAATGAATTCTAACCTCGGATTCCGTCGTCTCATCGTCTGAAGATACTCTTCCCAAGACATCTGCGGAGTATGCGCCCTGAGCGACCTTAACACCTTCGATCTGGCGAATCTGCTCGATGTCACTCTCGTCGAATCCTATCGTGGACAATAGCCTGTAATCGAAGAAATTTGTCTCGTCGATATAAGCTTCACCCGTGACCATAAATGACGGACTCGACTGCACGAGTCCGCACATGAATCCTACGCCTAAAGCGATGATGGCAAGTATCGCGATGAAGCGACCTAAGCTTTCTCTTATCGACCTTAGGATTGTCTTTATGAAAGGTGACACTTTCTAATTACCACTCGATGAGATCGATGCTTACCGGGTTCTCGTTAACGGTATTACTCTCGACCTTACCGTTCTTAAGTCTGATGACTCTGTCCGCCATCGCCGTAAGTGCCGAGTTATGTGTGATGATGACGACGGTCATGCCCTCATCCGTCGACAGCTTCTGCAAAAGCTTCAGGATGGACTTACCCGTCTCGTAATCAAGTGCTCCCGTGGGCTCATCGCAAAGCAGTAACTTCGGGTTTTTCGCGATAGCTCTTGCTATCGATACCCTCTGCTGCTCTCCTCCCGATAACTGCGCGGGAAAGTTATTACGTCTGTCTGAAAGACCGACGGCTTCAAGAAGCTCTTCGGGATCTTTAGGATCCTTAACAAGCTGTGAAGCCATCTCGATATTCTCGTATGCGGTAAGATTCGGGATCAGGTTATAGAACTGAAATACGAATCCTACTTCGTTTCTTCTGTATAAAGCGAGTTCCTTGTCCTTAAGTGCAGAGATCTCACGTCCGTCCAATATAGCCTTGCCGTAGGATAAGCGGTCCATGCCTCCCAGGATGTTAAGAAGCGTCGTCTTACCCGCTCCGGACTGGCCGACGATAACGGCAAGCTCACCCTTCTCGAGGAAGAAATCAGCCCCGTCTAAAGCGTATAAGTCTACAGAACCGGTTCTGTAGACTTTTTTTACGTCGTGAAATTCTATGTAGGACAAGATTATCCGTTACCTTTCAACAACTCGGAAAGGCTCGATGTAGTAATCTTCCAGATCGAGATCCATTCCGTCAGGGATGCTGATGATGGCTCTCGGACAGTCGTCGAATGCCCACTGGTCGATCTGGTTTATCGTGTCAGGCACATAGACATATGCGAGCTCGTCGCAGTAGTCGAATGCGCAGGCGCCGATTGTTCTTAATCCCTCAGGAAGGTAGATGTACTCCAAGTCCTCACATGTGTTAAATGCATAGTCCTCGATGTGCTGTACCGTATCCGGAAGGATAACAGTCGTGATGATGTCGCAGTCAGCGAAGCAACTCTCTCCGATCGTATCGATCGTGCAGTCGTCTGCGAATACTACGTTTCTGAAACCGTTGCATCCGTAAGGAAGCTCGAGTGTTCCGGAACCGTGGATTGTGATAGTACCGTCTCTTGTGATCTCGTAAGATGCATTAGTTCCGCAGGAACCTGTCTCAGCTCTTCCGTGATATGTATCTGCATCGCAGATCTTATGTGTGTAAGAGAATACTTCGAGAGGAAGCAGATAGTAGTTGTAAGAACAGCTGCCATCCTGTCTTGAACCTGTGTCGTAAGTAGCACCGTCGTAAGCGTTTCCGCAGTCCCATGTAGGATCCATGTGATACCATGTTCCGTCGATGCAGACTACTGCCCAAGCGTGGTTACATCCTTCATCACCGATATAGTCGTTGGAGAGAACGAACTCTTCTGCGTTGCCGCCGATACCGAATGATACGGCTGCAGGTACGCCTGCTGCTCTGCAAAGAGCTGTGAATGTATTACCGAGACCCTCACAGATGGCAACCTTTCTCATAATGAGAGAAGCAGCGTCATCCTGATAAGCCTGATATGTGTCCTGGATCTGAATGAAGTCGTAAGCGAATTCTTCGATCATGTATGTGTAGATGTTGTAGACCTTCTCCCAGTCGTTAGTGCAGCCCTGTGTGATACGTGTAGCTGTCTGGATAACGCACTCGGAATCGCACTCTACGTCGTTCTGAGGAAGGAGACACTCAGCAAGTGAGTCATCGTCTGTCCAAAGCTCGGAACATCTTTCTACGTTGAAGTCATAGCATGTGGACTCAACGAATGCGAGGTTGCCGTCAGGCTTCTTCGTAAGAGCGATCTCGTCGTATCTGTGCTGGAGACCGTCGATGTTCATGACGAACATGATGTAGTAAAGACCGTTCTCATCCATTGAGCTTGCAGCGTCGAATGAGAAAGAACCGTCTCCGCCGCCTGTAGCGACGATATTGTTACGATCATTGGTGACATTTATTCTCATGCCTGTTCCGCCTGCGGACTCAACGCTGATGTTACCTCCGTTAAGGGAAACTGTAGTAGCAGCACCCGTTCTGGATCTGAACGTAAGTGTTGTGTAGTCAGCATAGTAGTTCTCGACAGTCATGTTGCCGATAGGAGCATTAGGATCGAGTCCTAAGAATACATTCTCCTTATCAGTTGCCTTAACTGCAGCAGCTACGGGAGCTGCCATCATGTTGGCAATCAATGCTGCTGTTGCTGCACATGAGAGTAGATGCTTCATCTTGATCATAATAAGTTCCTCACTTGATCTTTGTTGCTGCCTCGAGAGCCTCTTCGTATGTAGCCTCGGAGACTGTGCCGTCCATTCTGTACTTTAACTCTACAATTCCTTCGCCTGCTCTTCTTCCTACCGTTACACGGAGCGGGATTCCGAGAAGGTCTGCATCCTTGAACTTAACGCCCGGACGCTCATTTCTGTCATCGATCAATGTCTCATAACCTGCATCGATGTAAGCGTTATAGAGCTTATCTGCGAACTCCATGATCGTCTCATCCTTAGTGTTTGTAGGGATGACGATTACCTTGTAAGGAGCTGCGATAGCAGGCCACTTGATTCCGTCCTCATCGTTGTACTGCTCGATGATGGCAGCGATCGTTCTGGATACGCCGATACCGTAGCAGCCCATTACCATTGACTGCTCCTTGCCTTCCTTATCGAGGTAGATGCAGCCCAGTGAATCGGAATACTTAGTGCCGAGCTTGAAGATGTGTCCTACTTCGACACCCCTTGCCATGCCCAGGGGCTGTCCGCACTTAGGGCAAAGGTCGCCGGACTTAACGTTCTTGATGTCCTTAACAACATCAGGTGTGAAGTCTCTTCCGACGTTAACGTTCTTGAAGTGATAATCAGACTCGCATGCACCAACGATGAAGTTCTTAAGAAGAGCAACTTCGCTGTCCATTACAATCTCGATCTTCTCCTTAAGTCCTACAGGACCTGCGAAGCCGACCTTAGCGCCTGTGATTCTCTCAACATCCTCGAAGGATGCAAGATCCATCTCCATAGCATCGTAGATGTTGCCAAGCTTAGTCTCGTTGATATCTCTGTCGCCTCTTACCATAGCAGCAATGATCTTGCCGTCGATGTTGTAGAGGATTGTCTTAACGAACTTATCGGGTGTTGTGTTAAGGAAAGATACGAGCTCCTCGATCGTCTTGGCATCGGGAGTGTGGATCTTCTCGATGGGAAGCTCTGCTGCTGTATCAGCCTCGCCTTCCTTACATGTAGCCTTCTCCTCGTTAGCTGCGTATCCGCATGCGTCACAGAAGCAGATGGCATCCTCGCCGATAGGGCTCTTAACCATGAACTCCTGTGAACCGGAACCGCCCATCGCACCGGAGTCGGCATCAACTACCGTGTAGTCCAAGCCCAGTCTGTCGAAGATTCTTCTGTAAGCATCGTACATGAGCTTATAGGACTTATCGAGACCTTCCTCATCTACGTCGAAGGAGTAAGCGTCCTTCATGACGAACTCTCTTGATCTGATGACACCGAATCTCGGCCTCTTCTCGTCTCTGTACTTGTGCTGGATCTGGTAAAGCGTTACAGGCAGATTCTTGTAGGATCTGAAAGTATCTCTTACTGCCTCTGTGAAAGGCTCCTCGTGCGTAGGTCCGAGGCAGAAAGGTCTGCCGCCTCTGTCGCTCATTCTGAACATCTCAGGTCCGAACTTCTCCCATCTTCCTGAAGCCTGGTAAGCCTCAGCGGGAAGCAGTGCCGGCATGATGAGCTCCTGTGCACCTGCTCTGTCCATCTCCTCGCGGATGACCTTCTCGACATTCTTATATACCTTGAAGCCCATAGGCATGTATGCGTAGATTCCGGATGACATCTTGCGGATAAGACCCGCACGAAGCATTAACTTGTGTGAAGGTATCTCAGCGTCAGCAGGTACCTCTCTCTGTGTTGCGAAAAAAAGATTCGATACTCTCATTTCCTCTGAATGACTCCTGTGCTAATAAATATTTTATTATTATAAAGGGCAATAGGTGTTTTTTCAACGGTGACGGGAATGCTTGACTGCCTCTACGAAGCTCACATTCGTCATGATCATCGGCCTTCTTCTTGTCTTCTCGAACAGGAAGTCCCTGACGGAATTTCTGAAGCCTCTTGCCGTGATCCTTGCCTCGATGGGCTCGTTCTTACGGGCCCCGGGTGAAAGAAGCTGAGCAACCTTAGCCTCGAGCGCCTCGTTGATCTCGTCCTTCTCATCGTCAACGATGAATCCCATTGAGTCCGCGACGGGAGGACAAGCAAGTTCACCTGTATTCGTATCGACAGTTACCGAGATGAATACGCAGCCGTCGTCACCCAAGTGGATTCTGTCGCTCATTACGTGATCGTCCTTAACAGTCGCAGAGGAACCGTCGATAAGGATGGCCTCAGCGGGCACCTCGGAGTTAACCTCTGCGATCTTGCCGTCAGTCTCGAATACATCGCCGTTTCTTAAGACGAAGATATCCTCGGGATCCATGCCGAGGCTCTGTGCGAGCTGAGCATGTCTTATGAGCATCCTGTACTCGCCGTGAACCGGAATGAAGAACTTAGGCTTAAGGAGTGTATGGAGAAGTCTGATCTCGTTTCTGTAAGCGTGTCCAGATACGTGTACATCTGCGAGGGACTCATAGATAACGTCAGCACCCTTCTTAAGAAGCTCGTCGATAAGCTTATAGATGGACTTCTCGTTACCCGGGATAGGATGAGCGGAGATGATTACCGTATCCCCTTCCCTGATCTCGACTTCCTTATGTGAAGCGAACGCCATTCTTGAAAGCGCACTCGTAGGCTCAGCCTGCGAACCTGTAGTAAGAACGACGATCTCGTCATCGGGGTATCTGTTGATCGATCCGATGTCGATCAATGTGTCAGGCTTCATGTCGATGTAGCCTAATGAGTTAGCGATGTTAAAGCAGTTGATCATGGATCTTCCGCAGAGGCATACGTGTCTGCCGTTTAACTCGGCAGCCGTGAAGATCTGCTGCATTCTGTGAACGTGGCTCGAGAATGTAGCTACGATGATTCTTCCCTCAGTCTTCTTGAAGATGTTCTGGAAAGCTTCGCCGACTTCCTTTTCGGAGGGGGAAGCGCCTTCCTTCTCAACGTTAGTGCTCTCGCACATAAAGCAAAGAACGCCCTCGTGTCCCAATTCGCCGAATCTTTGTAAGTCGATTACCTTGCCGTTAATGGGAGTGTAGTCGATCTTAAAGTCACCCGAGTGCACGATAAGTCCCGCAGGTGTTCTAAGTGCGATAGCGTAGGAATCCGCGATGGAGTGGTTTACTCTTACGAACTCAGCCTGGAATGCATTGCCGAGTCTTACTCTGTCGCCGTTACGGCATGCGTTAAGACCGATGCCCTTAAGAGGAACGTTGTTGTCCTCAAGCTTATGTCTTACGAGTTCTACAGTAAGCTTGCCGCCGTAAACGGGGCACTGGAATTCACGAAGGAAGTACGGAAGCGCTCCGATGTGATCCTCGTGTCCGTGTGTGAGGAGAATTCCTCTAAGCTTATGTGCGTTCTGTCTGATGTATGTGTAGTCCTGGATAACGCAGTCTACGCCCGGAGTATCCTCGCCTCCGAATGCCATTCCGACATCGATGATGATGATGTCGTTGCCATACTCTAAGGCAGTCATGTTCTTGCCGATCTCAAGAAGGCCTCCGAGAGGAATTATCTTAAGTTTCTTCTTAGGCTTAGGCGCTCTTACCTTCTTGGGCTTCTCCGCCTTGGCTTCCTTACGTGACTTACTCTTGGACTTAGTCTTAGACTGTGTCTTAGTACTCTTAGCTGCCTTGCTTTCCTTATGCGAAGTCTTTGCAGCTGAATTCTTAGAAGCAGTCTTGGAAGACTTCTTCTTGGTCTGTTCTTTAGCTTTATCGCTCATTCAGTGTCCTCTTTCCACCATTAGTTGACGACATATACTTCGCAGTCAGTTACTGTGTGACTTCCGTTAGCGAAGATGTCGATGTGAGATCCGGTTACACCCGAACCTCTGTCCTCTACCGTGTAATAACCGTCGCCTCCGAGCGGGTCATTCGGTATGTAGATCGTAGTTCCTGCCGGGAAGATGCTCCAGTCAGCAGCTACGGTTCTTCCTTCGGAACAGGTCGTTCCCGTCGCAGTCGTCGTACTCCAGGATCCGTCGGCTCTGGGCTGGGGACCGTAGAACGTGATGTGACATGTTCCGTAGTATGTCATGCCTGAAGTGTCAGCACTTCCGGCAGAATTACTCTCGGTGTTAGCGGGAGTAGTTGGCATCGGCTGTGTCTGAGCGGCAGTTGTCTGCGCAGCTGTCGTTGCAGTTGTAGCTGCAGCAGTCGTGGCGACAGGCTCAGTCGATGTTAAGCTCTGAAGTATGAAGTTACCGCTGTACGTTCTGTACCAGCCTGAAGCTGTGCGGCCTGTTACGTCTATTCCTTCTCCGATGTGAATAACTCTTACGACGTCGTATTCAGTACCGGGGCCTGATCTTAGATTGATATCGCTTGTGGCATAAACGGATGCGTAGTATTCCTCTACCGCATTGGGATCAGCAGTAGTTGCAGCCGTGGTCTGCGCGGGAGCCTCCTCTTGGCCCTCACCTGCAACTGCAGGTTCCGTCTCCTGCTCGTCGCCTGTGGAAGCGGGCTCATTCTCGGAAGCGATGCTTGGTGCAAGCATGTCTTCAGTAGTAGCCGCAGTCTCGGCAATGCTTGCCTGAAGTTCTGACTCTAAAGCTGATTCAGATGCAGAAATCTCGACCGATTCAGCAGCAGATTCGGCAGCATCAAGAAGAACGTCCGCCTGGGCATTCCTCCTTGCACGATCTTCTCTGGCCTTGGAATCGAGCAATGTATACACGCCGGCAAACACCAGCAAGCTCAAAACAACAACAGCGGCAATGCTCGCAGCCATGCGAATCCTGTCGCGTGTTAAATTGTCCTTCAATGTCGAATCAATGAAACGCATCGCTTTCTATTATACCACAAAAGCTTTATTTTCCCTTATTGCGCATTGTTAAGCGATTGTCACATACGTGAAAAGCATGTCACAGTCTGCGCCTCTATAATCGAAGCATGGCACAGGAAGATTTCAACATCAAGGGCAGTACGAGGGACCAGAAATCGCGTCGTTTCGCGATCTATACGATCTGCACGCTCGTAATCATCCTCACTGTGCTTCTGGATATTTATTTCATCGCCGGTCTTCTCGGCTGATATCACTTTCTGAATACATTCGTGACGTAGGCCAATTCCTTGAGCTTCTTAAGGACTCTGTCAAGCTGCTCTCTGTTCCTGAATACAGCCGTAATTACAAACTCCGTGTAAGCTCCGCCCTGTATCTTCATGGGCTGCTTGATGTCCTTGATGTCAACGTGCTCGTCACTAAAGACAGCGGATACGTCAGCGAACAGCAGTGTAAGTGAACACTCCTGTGCGAGGATAACGACGTTAGATGCGAAGCCGATGTTCTTGTTCGACTTACCGTCATCCCAGCATGCGCCGATGAGACGCTCGTACTTACGCATATCCTTGTCGGACCTGTCCTTGTTCTCCCTTATGTGAACGATGTTCGGGCATGTCATCTTATGTACTGATACGCCCTCACTCTGCGTGACATAACCAATGATCTCGTCGCCCGGTACAGGGTGGCAGCAATTCGCGATACGAAGCAGGGGATGAACCATACCTTCGATGATGATTCCTTCGTCACCCTTCTTCTCCTTCTTGGACTTAGAAGAAGGAGCTGTCTGCTTCTCGGGTGACTGCGGCATTCTGATGATGTCGCCCTTACCCAATTCATCAGGCATCTTGTCAGGCATGTAGTAAACGATCTGACCGTCGGATGCGGTACGGTAACCCATCGCGAGACGCTCTTCCTCGCTTAATGTCTTGATGTATTCGTCACGAAGTCTTCCGAATACCTTGCCGACCTGGATGGAGCCGTAACCTATGGCGGCATAAAGGTCATCGATGGTATTACAGGAGAACTTGTCGAGAACATACTTAACCTTCTCGACGATCATGAGCTGTGATGTAGTAAATCCGTTCTTCTCTATCTCACGATCAAGACGCGATCTTCCGAGATCGATATTCTCGTCACGGTCCTGTTTCTTGAACCACGCGTTGATCTTGGATCTTGCGGATGCAGTCTTAACGATCTTAACCCAGTCCTTCGAAGGTCCCTTGATCTTGTCCGAAGACATGACCTCGACCTCATCGCCCGACTTAAGAACATACGACAAAGGAACGATTCTTCCGTTTACCTTCGCACCGTGCATGTGATTGCCGATGCCGCTGTGAATGGCGTATGCGAAGTCGATAGGTGTTGATCCCTGAGGAAGTCTTACTACCTTGCCCTTAGGCGTGAATACGAAGACCTCACTCGGAACGATGTTGTTCTTAAGAAGCTCCATGAAGTCCTTGGGATCGTCAGAGTCTCTCTGTGCATCGAGGAACTGTCTTACCCACTTTATCTTCTCGTCGTAGATATCTTCCTTGAAGGCCTTGGAGTTGCCTGCTTCCTTATAGTGCCAGTGCGCAGCGATTCCGTACTCGGCCTCGATGTGCATGCTGTATGTTCTGATCTGAACCTCAAATGTCGTCTCTCCGAACGTCTTACCGCCGGGGCGCTTAACCGTCGTGTGAAGTGACTGGTATCCGTTCTCCTTCGGGTTCGCGATGTAATCCTTAAATCTTCCCGGAAGCGGAACGAACATCGAGTGAACGATACCTAATGCCATATAGCAGTCGGAGATCGAATCTACGATGATACGGCATGCGAACATGTCGTAGATGTGGTTAATGTCGTTATGCTTGTTGTCGTGAAGCTTCTTGTAGATGCTGTAGAAGTGCTTAGGTCTTCCGTCAACATCGTAGTGCTCCATGCCCTCTTCCTTGAGCCTGTCGGAGATCTCCGAGATAACGTGTGCCATGAAGGCTTCGCGCTCGGATCTTTTCGATGAGATCATGCCTACAAGCTCGTAGTAGCCGTCGTTGTCGAGGTAGCGAAGGCACAAGTCCTCAAGCTCCCACTTAATCTTAAACACGCCGAACTTCTCTGCAAAAGGAGCATAGATCTCGAGTGTTTCCTTAGCCTTCTCCACCTGCTTCTCGGGTGTCTGGTACTGCATCGTACGCATGTTGTGGAGACGGTCAGCAAGCTTGATGAGGATAACTCGTGGGTCACGCGTCATGGCGATAAGCATCTTACGCGTGTTCTCCGCCTGCATCTCTTCCTTCGAGTGCGAGGAGAGCTTGTTAAGTTTTGTAACACCCTCTACAAGGAGCGTGATAGTCGAGCCAAAAAGCTCATTTAACATCTCCGTGTCAGCGGCAGTATCTTCGATAGTATCGTGTAAAAGTGCTGCAGCAAGGCTCTCGGCATCTACTTCAAGTTCCGCGAGGATCTCCGCTGTAGCTATGGGGTGAACGATGTAGTACTCGCCGTTCTTACGCTTCTGGTTACGATGGCACTTGAAAGCGAAGATGTAAGCTCTTCTAATGAGGTCCTGCTCGTTGCCAAGAACCCCCTCCTCAAGGTGGGCTCTCGAAGCGTAGGACGTGAACATATCCATGACCGCATCGAACTTCTCCTGAATGTAATCAGGAATCTCAGGCACCAGATCTTCGTCCAGAAGATAGGCGCGCTCGTCTATATCATATGCATCAGACATGTTCCAAAAGCCTCATATACACGGCGGACTGCTTAAGGTCCGTCTTTCCCTCCGATTTGAGAAATCTTATGCAGACTCTCAATGAAGATAATACACCAAGTTTAATAAGATTTGCTTCCGAGAATACTTCGAGGCACCTTGCTACCTTAAAAGGAGTAAGGCTTACGCCCGATTCCACGGATATCATGCGCGCCATAAGAGGAGTGTCGGCATAGCTCGTCTCCCCCTTGCACTCGTTCTTCATTATCTGGTAGAAGGCAAGATACTCGACCTTGGAAGGAACGAGACCTTCTGCTACCGTCGTCTTCGCAAGCTTCGCAATCTGCTCAAGCTCCATGCCGCTCCTGTAAAGGTCCTCGGCGATGTCGGGCTTCTGCCAAAGGAAACCGTCCTCGATACGAAGCTTGATGTCCTCAAGGTAAAGGCTAATCGAAGTCTTGCCCTTAAACGTGTACTCGTTCATGGTGTAAGCGATGTCCACGATGTCACCGGGCTTAAGGAACTTCGTGTAGATCCCCATGCCAAATCCCACTGCAGACACGGTCATTCCGCTGTCACTGTTGGGATCCGCAAGATCAAGCCTTATGTGCGCGCCTTCCGTCATGTCGTTGACGTTAACTACAACAAGTCTGTCCGTCTCGAAAATCGGCTTCTTGTTACCTATGCCGTAGGGCTTGAAGCTGCACACCTTCTCGTAAGTGTCGAAGTTAATGATGTCGAAAGCAAGCTTCGCGGTAACCTCAAGCACCTCTTCTCCCTCGAGTGCACACGGATTCTCCTCCGCGTCCTCCTCAAGTGCCTTCATGAACTCGAGAAGCTTCGTCTTCTTCAAGGTGACGCCTGCCGCCTTCTTGTGACCGCCGTAATTTATAAGCTTGTCGCTTACTCTTCCTAACGCAGCGAAAAGGTCATACTCGCCGTATGCTCGGCCGGAGCCCTTAATATTCTCGGGATCGATCGAATCTGAAGTGAATACGATAGCAGATCTTCTGAATGTCGCAGCAAGTCTTCCTGCCACGATTCCAAGAACGCCCTGATGCCAGCCTGAAGCGTAGCAAACGATAGGTCCCTTGGTATTCGCAAGGCTCCACTCGTCAGGTCTTCTGTCGTCCTCGATCTGCTTAACGGCTTCCTCGTAAACGCCCGCCTCGATCTGCTTACGCTCGTCGTTCTGCTCGCCTAATGCCAGAGCCGCCTCATATGCCTTATCCTCGTCATCTTCGAGGAATAATTCGAGTGCCTTGGATGAATCGTAAAGTCTTCCCGCAGCATTTACTCTCGGTACGAAGTTAAAGGAGATGAAAGTCTCGTCGAACTTTCTTGAGCCCTTCTCCATAAGGATCTCATTCATCACGCGGATACCGGGATTAACGGGCTCCTTCATGCTGATGAAAGCCTTCTTGATGATGGTTCTGTTCTCATCGACGACGCCCACGAGGTCCGCGATAGTCGCGATACCTGCAAGCTCGATAGCCTGGCGCCAGACATCACCCGTTACAGGGAATCTCTTGTCCACACCCATTGCCTGGACGATCTTAAGCGCCACACCCGCACCGCATAAGTCGATGAACGGATAGTTATTGTCCTGTCTCTTGGCGCAGATAACCGCATCAGCCACGGGGATCTCATCCTGAACGTTGTGGTGATCGGATACGATGACCTTAACGCCCTTCTCCTTAAGTTCTGCGACCGTATCAAGGTTAGTGATACCGCAGTCGACCGTGATTACAAGGTAAGGGTTCTGTGCAAGGACATCCTCCAAGATGTTATGCGTAAGGCCGTAGCCGTGCTCTTCTCTGTTCGGAACGATATATGACACGTCGCAGTTATGGCTTCTAAAATACCTTACAAGGATAGAAGTCGCAGTAACTCCGTCGCAGTCGTAATCGCCGTATACCAGTATCTTCTTGTGATTCTCAATGGCATCGCAGATGATATCGACAGCCTTCTTCATGTCATTGAACAGGAACGGGTCATAAAGCTCCGCACCCTTCTCGGTGAAGAAGTCCTCCTTCTTCTGCTCTGTATCGATTCCGTGAATCTTTAACAGTGCCTCAAACAGGGCATCCGTGCTCGAGAAATCGTCCTCGAACGCGCAATGCCACTTCTGTGACGTTAACAACATATCTCAAATTCTCACTTATTTATTTGTGTTTATTCTAACACAACCGCGGGAATATGACATAAAAACAACCCCCGGGACAATCCCGAGGGTCGTGAAGTTCTGATAGATAAGAAGTATCAGTGCTTTCTCTTTCTAGCAGCCTCAGACTTCTTCTTA
>JAEEGL015430487.1_pt1 | contig 28326 bp, 33 predicted proteins | sample 9134231 | NCBI WGS metagenome assembly JAEEGL01 (sample SAMN16246548, study PRJNA631951) | gut metagenome | biome: gut microbiome; feature: rumen; material: fiber-attached | host: Bos | place: Iran: Karaj | collected 2018-10
GCCGATAGGAACAGCGTACCGAATGACTTTTCGATAAGCTCCTTGAAAGCGCGGAACTGCGTAGAACCGTCAATGCTCTCGTCGCCACCCCAACCGCCTGACACTTTCGAGCCAGCCACATTGTGAGCCTCGTCAACCACGAAAATTGCGCGTGGTGCAAGCGAGCGCAGGAAACTGTACTTGTCGTAGTCGCGACCCGGTTCAGGCTGTTCGTTTTTCTTCTTGGCTTTTTTCCAAGTCTGTGCAAGCTGTGAATATGTAGTGAGAACATAGTCGTAACCTACTGGCAACTGCCCCGACTTGAAAATCTTTGTCTTTTCCTTGCCGTTTTCCATTGCGCTGTAAACAACCACCTCGTTGTCGTTCTCATCGAGGTACATAATGTTCGACTTGCTTTCCTTGTTGTTGATGATGAACGGAACATAGTCGCCACAGCCGATGTCGCGCATATCGCGGTAGTTGTCGCTGAAAAGGTTAGCAGCTTCGGTGCAATACACAGGGATATAGCCGTTTACCTTTGCGTAGCGGATAATGCTTGATGCAATTCTGCCCTTGCCGATACCTGTCTGGTCGCCTACAATCATTGTCTGGTTTCGCGCCTCGAAGTTGTAGATTGCCAAAGCCACAGCATCAACCTGTTCGCCAAACAGTTTGTCCTTGATTTCCTTTCTGCTCCATTGCAGCCTTTCACATACAAAGGCGGTAACATCGCCACCAACGGCATCTTTCAGCTTTTCAAGAGCCTCGTGTATTCCGCCCATATTGTCGGGTGTATTGGCGTGCATAGTATTAACGCCTTTCGACACTGGCATATAAGGCATACCGAGAGCATCGCCCAGCGGTTCAATTCTGCGGATGTTGTCGCCACGCAAAACATACTGGTACTGTGCCGTCCAGTTTTCGGGCAGAGTGCCGTTTGAGTTTGCGAGTACATAATGCACCGCCTTTACATTCATATTCATATCGCAGTCGGCATCGAAGCAGTAGTAAACGCTTGCATCACCCTTTATGCGAAAAGTCTTGTCGTAAATTTCAATAAGTTTCATATTTTTAAGTTTTTTTGTTGTACTATTGATTTTTTAGTTACTTTTGCAACGATAAGGAAAGCCGACACTTAGGACAAGGTAATTCGGTAACAGCTTGTCGGGGCTGTTCAGCGCCGTTGTAAAGTGCTGAGTATTCAGCGTTATCTGTCCTTCCCTTATTTTATTCAGTAGGTTGTTCAATGTCTTTTCGTGATTTGAGCTTAATTCAAATTGTCCATTTTCATTCTTTACCACCGAAAAGAAAATTATTGTATTGGTATTCTTATCAATAAAACTCTTTACAAACAAATCACGCTCACGATGTTTTATAATAAATAGTGGTCTTTGCAATGTCGGTTTTATAAGACCAAAGTATCTTTCCCTGAACCGAACTTGCATTTTCTCAAAATCGTCATAATCTACAATAATTGTTCCGATAGGACTTTCACATTCTCCATCAGTCCCAAAATCTTCAATGTATGTATTCCAGCTAAAATACCTAAACCTAAACGGTTCTGCATTTTCGGTCAGAAATGCCAAAAGCCGTTCCTTATACTCCTCATCTGTTTCGCCCAGCCCTTTGTTTACAACTGTAAACTCCTTTTCGCTATATGGGCTTGGGTGTTCGCTGACATAATAAAGGTACGAAGCACTTGATTTTACAACTGTTCCGCCAACGCCAAACCTCTGGTTCTTATACTTGTGGTCAACATTGTATAACAACACTTGCCTTACAGTGTAGGTATTCTTTGTTTTCCTGTGCCTGATAAGGTCGCCTTTCTTGCATACAGGCTCACTTATCGAATAACATTTTTCCTCGCTGTAGCCGAGAGAAATTTCAGACATATTATATTCCTTAATTTCATAGGACATTCCTCCAGAGAAACATATTATCTCATAGGTGTAAGTGTCGAAAAGATTACTCCAACTATAACTGCGTACATATCCGTTTTTCCAGCCTCCCAACGAAAGGTATCTTATCATTTGACCTATCTTGAATTTCGGGTTCGGCAGTTTTTTCATAGAATCGAGCCAGTTTTCTTCTGCAATTACTGGATGCTTAACACTCACCTTGTCGTACATCAGATAGTAGCCTATTTTCCCATCGCTAACAAAGCGGTCAACAATAGTGCATACGCTATTGTCCTTGTCAAGAAAACTGTCGTCAATGTCGTATTTGTGCTTCAATTCGGGTTCTGGTACTGCTGTGGGTTCTACATTACCCTCAATCTTCATCTTTTCCAGCCTTACCAGTTTTGCGTTAAGGCGTTCCAATAGTGCATCGTGGTCGTTGCTGGCAAGGTATGGGCGCATACGAATCATAAGTTCGTCAAACGACTGCACAGGCTTGTCCTTTATGCTGTCGTAAGTACGCCACTTGCACAGAGGGTCGCTATCCCACTGCTTGCGTCTGCCACGCACAAGAATCAGCACAATTGGGAACTGCGTACCATGCTTTGCATAAAGTTTGCCGTCGATGTAGAAAATATCGTCAACGAGATAGGCACGGTTCAGATAACTGATAAAGTCGCCAAATGCACCCTGTAATCGTCCCTGCTTGTTCCAGTATGCTTCATCGTCAGCCTTGTTGTACTTTGCAGCCAGTTTTCCACCGACAATTATCGCTGCTCTTGCGCCATTGTCGCCCAAAAACTTTTCGAGCGAAAGCACGGCTATCTTGTGGTCGAGCCTCTTGAATGTGTAGGTTGCGGAGTTGTCGGCAACCTTGCCGTCCCGGTACAGGTATTCGCTTTGCTTGAGATTGCCGAAAGGCGGATTCATAATCACATTGTAGTTGCGCTGCGCGTATTCCGAATTGGCAAGTGCAACAGCATCACCATTGAAAGTCTGTGCATAGCCAGCTTTTTTCAGGTTCTCGAAGCGTACAGGGTCAATTTCGTTTACTACTGTACTGCCGACTGGCAAGGCGATGGTAAGCATACCGTTTCCTGCTGTCGGTTCGTAAAAACCGTACTGCGGATTTCCCTGCGACACATACAAGCCAGCAAGATACGAAATAGGGCAAGGTGTTGAATACTGTTGCCACCGTAAACTGTCGGAACTGTTGGTACTTATAATCGGCTGCTGTGAATACAGGCGTTTCATCTGCTCGAAGCACTGACCAGCCGACCATTCGCTATGCTGAGAAATCATACGCCTTGCCGACATCACAATAGCGACTTCACAGGCTTGCATAAGTTCCTGCGGTGTAGAGTTTACACCAAGCCCCTTGGCCAGTTTCTGAACCTTTGCCCAATCGAAGGATTCTCCGTTGTCGAACTGCGAAGATAGGTGCTGCGCGAACCGAAACAAGGAACATCCATCGGCTTTGTTTGCCGGATGCGGATTGTCAATCTTCCGATATACTTCCTGCGCTCCTATTCTAACTTTGGAAACACCGCGCTTTTCGTGAGTTACATAGTCATAGGTTTCGGTGATATAGTTCTGGTCGTTAACTGCCGTTACTTTATGGTAAAACGGTGCTGATGCCGTATGCTCAATATAGTCGCCGACTTTGAATTTCAGTGATTTTTTCATTTTTTCTTCATCGCTTGTTTTTCCCATTCCTCTCAAATTGTCGTAGCCGAATTTTATTACCGCTTCACGGTACGACATACCGTAGTTTTTCATCGCCAGTTTTTCCAGCTTTTTCTCCAGTTTGTCGAGCCGAGAATAGAAGTAAAGCGGAACATCCTGCTTATGGCGGTAGCGGCGGTCTATTTCCTCGCGGATTTCAGCAACTCCGTCCTGGCAGTCAACAATGTCTGCACAGTTGGTTGCTATTGTGTACTCTGAAAGTTTTTTCATTGATTTTCCTCCCGATTATGTCCAGAAAAACGGCAACCGATTTTCACTTTGAAAGTGGTACAAAAAAAATCGGGCAATCTCAAATTTGAGACTGCCCGATTTTCGGGAACGACTAAATATCGCCGTTTCAGTGCTTTAAGTGTGTGGTATGTCATTTCCCTTTAGTTAGCATTACTATTTCGTTTCAATGGGACAAGTATAAGCACTTTTTAGGAATTATGCAAGTAGTTGCAGAAATTATCTGTGTCGTTTTTTCGACTGCACCTCGATAGCCCTGTTCAAAAGTTTCTCCCTGTTATCATCGGTCATCGAAGCCCACAGCGATTCGAAACCGCCCATAACGGTATTCTGCTGACCTGCATATAGATTCCATTTTGACCAGAAGTGGTTGCCCATAATGTTGCCGAATATCTTTAGACATTCGTCTTGACACCAATCATTCCACATATAGAAGAACAACATATTTACTGCCTCCAACTCGGAAAATTCGCCAGCCAGACCCTTTTTCTTCAGGGATTTTGCTGTGCGGTCGATGATTGCTTTGGTGCTTTTGGTAATGCGCTTGCGTGTGCTGGTTGTAGCCTTGCTTACAGTCTTGCGAACCTGCTTCTTTGCGCTGGTAAGTGCCTTTTTGATTGACTTTTTGGCAGATGCCTTTACTTTCTTGGCGGTTGCCTTTGCTTTTGCAATGGTTTTCTTTGCTTCTGCTTTTGCCTTTGTCGCTTTTTGCTCGGCTTTCTTTGCTTCTGCACGAGCTTCACGAGCTTCACGAGCCTTTTTCAATGCTTCCAGTTGCTTTTCGGTTGGCTTGCGCGTTTTCTTTGCCGTAGTGGTCTTTGCCTTGGCGTGGACTTCTTTGCGGTCTTTTTTGGTTGATTTCTTGATTGTTGACATAATTTTATCTATAAATTTTGTTATGCAGTTGAGTGAGTTATTTTTCATTCCAGTTCCTCCATATTACATATCCAGCAGTTCCAGCCAAAGCAAGCGAACCTAACACAATCAGTCCGATGTGCCATTTGAGTTTCCGTTCCTTTTTCTCAAGTCCAGTTTTAGCGGTGGAATTGGGCTTATTCTGGGCTTTGGCAGATTTTTTTTTTGCATCTTCGGCAAGTGCCAGCTGAAGGAGTTCATCGTATTTTGTAAGTCCGTCGCGCTTTATCTGCGCCCACAGTTCCGTGTCGTAGGTGGGACTGGTGGAATATCCGCCATTCTTCAGAGCCGTCAGTTGCTCCAAAGGTGTACGCGCCGACAGTGCCGACTTGTATATGGTCTGCACAAGCGCGTTCCTATCGACAAGCGAATCTTCCATATTGTCGTACACGCGGAAACTGTCCTTTATTGTGGTCTTGTTGCCGTTGTAATACTCGTTTGTCTTGGTGCTGAACGAGCGTTTTCCGTTGGCTTCGTTCCAGCGGTCGCTGTATATTCGCCCACTGCCTACCTTGAATCCAAAGTAGTTGTTGTGGTTCTTGGCTATGCCGTCCTGTCCCCAGCCACTCTCAAAACCGCTTTGTGCAATAATTACCGAAGGAAACAATCCCTGCAAGCGGTGGCGGTTGTTAAGGATTGCTTGCCACATTCGCTGTATAAATTCTTGTTTCTGTGCCTGTGTCGCCATAATTCAATCTCCGTTTTTCCAAAATCTATATGCGATTATTCCGCCTGTTGCCAGTAGTGCCGTTCCGCCGATTATCGCAATCCAGCGCAGTACTGTTTTTGCGGTTTTATGTTTTTTTTTTCGGCAATCGCTTGTTGCGGTGTCTGGTACTCCAGTTGCGCAATCTTAGCCCAAGCCGTCCACGGTCTTTCGTTGAGTTTGGTACGGACTACACCGTATTCGTGTCCGCGAGCCTCGATAACCATTCCGTTGCCCTCGTAAACGCCAACATGACCTTTCATGTGAACCGACAATCCGGGTATCTCTGGAATTGTTGATATGTCGCCTTTCTCCGTTGCCGATGCTAATAGACGGTCTGCTGTTGTGTCAGCAAAACCATTGCTGTTATATTTTGCTGCGCTATTTGGATCGTCCGACCAGAAATAACCCTCAATAAGTCCCATACAATCGTGAACCTTAACGCCAAGTTGCGATTCTGCATTGGCGTACATCGGCTTTTCGTACTGGCTCTTATAGAGCTTGCGTAGGCTTTGAAGCAATGGGCGCGTTGATATTTGCCCTGATGTTCCCCACCAGTAGGGTTTTCCGAGCTGCTTCCTACAGTAGTCAATCAATCCGTAGTTTGTTTTGCCTGATATTGTTGCCATTTCTTAATCTCCTTTTCAAAAAAAATGCAACCGCCGAAAAAAATCCCGAAAAGTACAGCGGTTGCCAAAAAACTATTTAGTTATGAATATTGTTTCGTTGTACTTTATGGTCGATTTTGGATTCTTGCTATAAATTCGCTGGTGCAGCGGTCTTTTGCTGAATATTCGCCACCACTTCGTGCGCTTGCCTCGATACACAACCTGCACGATGCTGTCGGTTGTGGCGTAGGATATGCGCAGTGCAGTGTCGTTGTCGCTGTATCCGCTTATATGTGTAAATTCGTCGCTGTAGTCGAATTGCAGTATGCGGACGGTATCGGTGTTGCGGACGACAAGAGTGTCGGTGCGTTCCACTGTGAGCGTGTCGGTGGTAAGAACCACAGTCGTCGAATACGATTCCACGCGGCGCAGCTTCAGGCGCAGGTTCTCAATCTCGCGTTCCAGTTCCGGTACTGCACCGTCACGCAGTTCGCGCACTTGCAACTGTAGCACTCCGTTGTCGAGAGCCAACTGACCGTTGCGCGTGCGTAGCGTATCGGCTTCAGTGGTTAGTGCAATAACATTGCGCTGCTGCCTTTCGTACTTGTTGCGTTCCGCCACATAAAGGCTGCCAAGTACGGCACAAGTTGCAGAAAGCACCACAAAGACGGCTGTCGCAATTAGTATCTGTTTAAGTCTGCTTGTCATAGTTGTAATGTTTATGATGCCGTTATTCCAAGTTTTGCCATTTGAGCCAACAACTGTGGCATTATTGTAGGCGACTGCAAGCCCTTGACAACAAGAGCGACAAACCATTTTGCCGTAGTCGCGCCAAGTATGCCGTCATCGGCTTTTTTCGACTTGTTGTTCTTCATTTCAGCCTCCGATTCGGGCATTGCCGAAACAATGTAACGCTGAACGGCTGCCACATTTGACAGCTTGTAGGTTTTGGTCTGGTTACCGCTTGCCGTTGTAAGCGATATCGTTATGGTCTTTGCGCTTTTGTTAAAAGAATAATCAACCTTTGCCGTGCTTGTCTGAACGGCTGTTACAGTTTGGCTTTCGCCAGAACCCGATGATGTTGCTGTCGGCTTGCTTGTGCTTTGCGCTGGTGCTGCCGATGCCGATGGTTCTGTATAAGTCGGTGTTTCAGTAGGCGTGTAGGTTGTTGGCGTGTAGGTATTGTCCTGCGGAATTTCAGCAGCAGCTTTTTTCTTCTTAAAATGCCTGTAGATTAAGACTCCGCCAGTACCAAGACCTAAAATTCCTAATCCCCAAAGAATGATTTTAGTCGATGTTTTCATTGCTTATAGTTTTAACTGTTGATGATTTTTTGTTTTCGTTTAGATATGCAAGAAAAGCCGTAAGATGTTCGGTTGTGTCCTTGTCCTTCAATAAGGTTTGAATCAGTTTGGCAGTTTCCTGCATCTTGGCTTTCTCCTTTTTGTCGTTTTTCTCCCAAACGGATTTCAACTCAATAAAGCAAGCGAACATTGCTCCGATAAATGTGAATATCGGTAGAGTTGGTAGCATTGCCGTTGATTGTGTGTTTAGCGAATAAATAGCAATCATCTGCACCATATCAATAATAGTTACAATGAGTAGCATATTGAAATAACGGCAGATTTTATCAATCGTCCTGCGCAGACCTGCCGATGAGCGATATTCTCCGCGCTTCTTGGCTTTGCGTATTCCCGACCACAAGTCAAGAAATATAACAGCAAGTACCAGCACATATATCACCGCAACCATTATGAGTTGCGGACTTGCCGTGACGAAAAAATCCTTAAATTGTTCCATATTCTTAATCTCCATTATTTACTCAAAACACATATAACTACCTTGTTTGCCTGTTTTCTTCTTTACCGTTGCAATGAACGGAAAGTCCTTGTCCTCGATGTTCTGTAGCCGTTCCCTTATAATTCTGCTGTTTGTAAGAAAATAGCGGATGTCGGCATCGTTTTCGGGAAATGCGAACTTAACCTCGATTTTATTGTCGCCTTTTACAACTACTTCCTTCCAGCCAAAGAAGATTATATCCTTGCCAATAAGGTCGTTAATGCTTATCCTTAATTCTTTCGGCAGTCCAAAGCCGAAATTTGAAGTCTTAATCTCGCTCAATCGCTTGTACTCCATAATCCTTTCCTTTTTCAGTGTTTTCCAAAGGTGCTTGCAGTCGGCTATCTTGCACCAGCCCCAGTAGGGTGCTAACGCTGTGAGCCAGTCCTCGTCAGTACCGTTTCGGCGGTCAACTCGGAGCGACTTGCGTTTCATACGCTGCTTTATGCGCTTGCGCAACAATGTATGCGTAGGATAGAACTTGAAGCCTATGAAGTCTATCCCGTAACTGAAAGGCGCAATCCTGGCACTCGGCTTTATGTTAAGTTCCAGACCCTCTATTGCACTCCTCAACGACGACAACAGGCGGTGGGCATCGTCCTTTGTCGGCACGAAGCACACAATGTCGTCCATATAGCGGAAATACCATTTCAGGTGCAGTTGCTCCTTTGCAAAGTGGTCAACCTGCGACAGTATGAGGTTGGCAATGTACTGGCTCGGATAAACGCCTATGGCAAGCCCCTCGTCGTGGCGGTCGATAACCTTGCCGAACAGGTCGAGGATGCGCTTGTCCTTGAATACCCGTGCAACGGCTGCCTTTGCCACATCGTGGTCTATCGACTGGTAGAACTTCCTTACATCTATCTGCACGAAATACCAGTCGGCAAACTTGTTGCGGTTGTCGATAATCTTTTTTGCGCATTTGGTAAGTCCGCGCCCCTTTATGCTTCCGTAAGTGTCGTTGATGTACTTGCTTATTATGTAAGGTTTTAGCACATCAATAAGCGCGTGGTGGACAATCTTGTCGGGATAGAAGTTGGGGCAATGTATGATGCGCTCCTTCGGTTCATACACCTTGAACTTGTGCAAGGGTGTGAACTCGAAAGAGCCGTCGAGGAGCTGACGCTGTATTTCGCGCAACTGCTCGTCGCGGTGCTGTGCGAAGTAACACTTCTGGGCGTTGTCCCTTTGGACACGGAAAGCGGCATTGGCAGCCCTTTCGAGGTTGTCAATGCTTGTAATCCTGTCCCACAAATCTCCGCCGTACCGCTTCATTGTTATATTGTGTTTAATTAAAATTTCGTGTCCTAAATCCTTCAACTTTCGCCGTAGCTACTCGCAAAAATTCACATTCTTTATTTTCTGCGTTTCCGCAAGGCTTACCGTCAGGTATTGCTTTCATTAGGATTGTACCGCACACCCCGTTAACATACTGTGCATTGCCAACATTGTTCGCATTGTTGTTGTTGGTAGCACCCACGCCCCCGAGGTCGCTGCTAACGGAAAGCCTTTCAATATTTTCTAAAATCACCACCATTCTATTCCATTCCAAAGCCAATCACATCAATATTGCCGTCGTCCTTGCCTCTAAACTCCATACTTACCGAATGCACGAGTATATTATGCTCGTTGTGAAAATCAAACTCGCTCATTCCAAGACTTGACGAATGAACAAGTATGTTCTGCTCATCGTGGAAGTCAAATTCGCTCATTCCGAGGCTTGCCGAGTTTACGACAACAGGCAGCTTCAGCCATTCAGAACCATTGTAGCGGTAGTAGCAATTCTCCGAATAGGCAAACATCACTTCTCCGCCTACAGGCTCGTACATATATGAATCAAGTGTCCATACGCTGTTAGTTTCATCGTAATAGTACAGTCCGCAGTCGTCTGTTGCATAGCATACGCCTACACGCGCCTTTGAGCTTGCAGGCATATCTGCAACCGAACCATAAACCCTCGATACTGTAGCGTACAACTGCATAATCCTATTCTCCTATATTTTGTGACGATGTAGTCTGACCGTAATACTTTGCAAACAGGGCAAACTGAACATACACCTGATTGATGATGTTCTTTTTCAGACGGTCGGAATATCCGCCGTCAGCCGACGGTATGTGTGCAAGGTAGTTGCCCGAAGCCAGCGGAACGCCGTAGTCGTCGTGTTCGATTGCTCCAGATTTCTTTGAAACAAAGTATTCTCCGAATGTCTGCGCAGGAATCCACTCGGCAGACGGTACGCGCGTATCGTCGAACATCACCGCTATTGTCTGCGAACTGTCGTCGGAGCAGGTAAACTTGTCGGTGGTGTTCATAGCGACAAAGCTCTCTCCCACGGCAATAGTGCGACTACGGTAAGTAATTGGATATTCGCCGTCGTTCAGATAAACGCCGCCAGTCTGCAAGTCGTCAGCCACGCCTACACGCGCATATACAGTCTGTCTGCATCGGCAATATAGCGTGTCCATAGTGTTTGGCTCTACCACAGGGATAAGCACCGAATTTTCTGCATTGTCGGAGAAAGTAGTATTTGCAGCAGTAACATATATTACAGCAGAATTATTGAACACAGTACCGTTATATGTCACATTTCCGCGAACCCTGTACCAGCCAATCGGAAGAGTATTGCCAGCCGAAACCGCATTGGTAAAGTCAAGGAGCGATGTCAACGAAGTAAGTTTCATATCGAGCCTCTTGTACGGAAGCGTCGGCAATGAAAACAAGCCGTCAACCTGCACCTCGGACGGATTCAGCTTGACAATCTTCGACATCATTCGTCCTCCGTTCTCAATTTCCTGATAATTCACGCAGATATTGTTGTTCACAACCTCGAAACAGCCATCAATGCTCCTTTCGTCCCAAGTTCCTGCTACACCTGTGCTGTCGTCCATAATCGGCAGTGCGATTGCTGGAGGCATTGCACCGAGATACAGACATCCATTCGATGTGACAAGCGTTCTGATTGCTTCGCTTGTCGGACGAAGTGTGAAATCAAGATGTTCTGGATTGTTCATCAGCTCGTCGCTCGTCTTTGTCGAGAAAATACACCTTGTGAAAGTGACTGCCGATGTTCCCTTTGCTGCCATTGCCGCTTTCAGCGAAGCCTCGCGCTCCGCGCTCGTTTCCCCCGTTATCACCAGTTCCTCCGCCGCTGGCGTGTAGCCAGCCGACGGGAACCAGTACCACTTGCAGTCGGCTGCAAAAATGCAGTCTGTGAACTTGGTGGTGTCGTTTGCAATCATTCCTGTCTTGCCAAACAGCGAATTGATGACAAACGGATTGCCGTATATTGATTTTCTTCTGTTCTCGATTGGGATTCCATATATCGTACATTGGTCTATTGATGGGCTGTAGTTTCCATTACCAAGACCGACAAGATACGCACCGCTTGCTGGCACTATCTTTGAGTACACAATATGCTTGCATCTTGAATGACCGCCTATCGTTCCCATATACAGGCACGAGTTATGAACAAGGACACGCGAACCGCACACCCCGACAACATACTGCGCATAGCCAACACCGTTCGCAAAGCTGGTAGCACCCACGCCCCCGAGGTCGCTCGCTACGAGGGATAAGTCGTTCTTAATTATCATATTATTAAGCCACCAGCCATACACAGTGCCTGTAAGATTTCCATCGAATACAGCAGCACCATAATAGTCGCCATTGATGCTTTTTCCGCTGTTAAAACCATTCTTATTAACATTCTCGCTGAAATATCCGCGACATATAATATTGGCATCAGTTTTTTTGCTTAATGTTGCATAAGGTTTCTGCATCGAACCATTTCCAAAAACATTGGATCCAAACTCGCTATCAACATAAGTATAGCCAGATGTATATCTTGTTCTCCATTTTAAAGGTCTTGTTGCCATATATAAAATTTTAATTATTCAAATCTATAATTCGTCTATAAATGCAGTTGCAGTGAATCCCCAGTTCTCTCCGTTCCAGAGCAGGGTGAGTATGCACCTCTGCGAGCCTGTACCAAGAGCAAAATCAGTGTCGTTGTAGTTGTAAACCTTGTTATCTACTCCGTTGTGGGTAAACGACAAGCTTCTACCGCCAGTAGCGTCCTGCCTCAGCTCTATCTGGACGCGGAAAGGGTTGTCGCCACCGTCCGAGAGGTCAACAACAGCATCGCCCTGCAAGGTTGCGACTATGGTATTTGCCACAGCATTGTTGAAGTTGAGTGAAACATTGCCGTTCCAGTTTGCAGTGCTGCGTGTGCCGTAGTAAACGCCAGATGTAGCCACTCCCCGTTGCGAGAATGTTACGCCAGATGCTGCAAGGTTACGCAATGCGTCGATAAGGTTTGGAGAGTAGCATATTGCTACTGCCGATGGTGCTACGCTCGTGCCGATGAAGCGTTCCGTTCCCATATCGGAAGCGGAATATTCCATTGTCATTTCTGTTTCGATGATTACAGGCGTAGCAAGTTCGTAGTACAGGAACTTGTCGGCTTGTGCTATGTCGGAAGCCTCTATCAGTGCAGTGTCGCAGTTGGCATATACCGTGCCGTTTGCATCGCACGACCAAGTTACCGACAATGCGCTTTCAACTTCTTCAACTGTCTTTTTCAGCGTGTCGCTGTCAATATTGGAAGTCGAAGCCTTGATAAGTTCTGCCAGTCCGCTTGTCTTGTAGCCTGTTTCTATCGTTATGAAGCCACCGTTTCCATCGTCAGCCTGATACGATGCGGTTGTCCACTGCAAGGTTGAGAGGTCGATACGACCAATACGCTTTATGTATGTTACAGCACCAGAAAGAGTGTCTTTCAGGAACTCGTCTGCACAGTCAACTATTTTGGGACAGCCCCAAGCGTTCTGTTGTTCGATTGCAAACTGCGACTTTGTGTATTCTGTCGGGAACTGCGACCAGTCCGAATAAGACCACGACAGATGGACTACAAGCGACTGGATGTCGGAAGTAAGTACGCTAACACACAGCCAGCCCATACCAGTAGGTAGATACTTTGCGCTCGATGCAGGGTTTTCGGTAAGCACCGACAAACCTGTCGATTCTTCGGTTGGTTCTGTTTGCGACCAAGCCACAAAACCTATATTGGCACCTGAAATGTGATAGCCGTTGTTGTCGCCAGCCACGCCCTGCAAAGCATAAATCCATACAAGAGTGAAATCGCTGTCTGCTACGACATTTCCGTTACTGTCAATCTTATATCCCGAAAGTTTATGAGCCTCGTCAGTATGGTCAAAGGCATTGAAGCCTACGGCAGCGAAGAAGTCAGCCAAGAAATGTCGCAAAACTCCGTCAGCATCGCGTTGGCTGTTGCCTTTCAGGGAAGAAATGTAGGCATCGCTGCTGCTTGCAATGGATGTGCTACCTGCCGTAGAACGGAACAAGAAGCCAGTGGATTCATCTTCAACGGCATCGCCAGTACGCGAGAGAACCTCGATAGCACGACCTACTGTCAAATCCATATATGTAGCAGAAGGGTCAAAGATTGGCTGCCAACCGCTGTTTCCATAGACATAGATACCTACGAAACTTCCGTTATCGTCCAGTTTTGCCCAAACGCTGTTACGGTCAGCAGGTTCGGTCTTTGAGCGGACAACTATTCCACCGCTACCGCCTTTTATCAGTTTCTCAATAGCCCTAATCAGAGCCATTCCACCGTGATTATATGAAGCATCTCCACTCATTTTATTTGTTTAGATTTATCGTTGTCAACTTGTATTTTTTGCTCACTGGATTATAAACCAAAGTTTTCATATTGCTACCGAATTTCTCACGCAACTGCTGAATTGTAAATCCTTCGCTGTATAGCTGCGACTTTGCAACATAGTTGTTTATGTTAGCAAGCGTAGCCACTTTGCTACCAGCATTAACAATGGAGTTCATCATAGCAAAATAACAATCCTCGTCGTGAACCCACACTGACGATTCGTAAAATTCCGATACACCTGTCCATTGTCCAACGATAGTCTGTGCCGGGACTTTGGAATCTTCTATTTCTGAAATTTCCACGCCATTGGGAATACCACCTGTAAGATTGTAAACGCAATGTGCCGACTTGCGTACATAGCAGTTATCTTTTGTTACTGCATACAGCAATTCTCCGTTCTCGTTTTTGCCTTGTGGCGTTGGTGTAGAACTTCCCTCTCCACTTTGAACGATATTGTTGAATGTATTGTATTCGGCTGTGGAAAGTATATCGTGCAGAAAATCTACAAGCTCGATTTTGTACAAAGTCTTAAAGTGCTTTGAAACTTTGGTAACATTCAACTGGTTGTCGTGCATATACTTTGCAGCCTCGTTGAGCGAAGCCGTATTGACAGCTTGCCAAAGTTGCTTTATTGATGTAAGTGCATTAGCTGCGCTGCTGAACGGATTGAGTACGGAAAAACCGCCCCAGTGAGCCTTGAATCCGTCAGGGACGGCAGCCCATATCTTTATGGCAGCATTTACTTCTGGCTTGGTGAAAGCTTTTTTCATAAGGTTGTTACGGCGTATAGCCTGACCTGCCTTTACACCTGCATAAACAGCCAAAGCACCGAGCAAAACGCCACCAATTATCCGTCTGCGTTTCCTCCTGCGTTCAAAGCGGTCAATAACCGAATGGGTTACATAGTCGGCTGTGTCAGTAGTAGTTTTTAACAGGCGCTTACCAGTTTCGGTTTCCTCGACTTTTTTTATAAAGTCGGGGGCTTTGGTCGCTGCTGCCGCTACAATCGGAGCAATGCCAAGTCCATTATTTTTTTTTCGTGCCATAAATTGTGATTTTGAGTTATATAAACGCCTTGTACTTGTGCAACTTGTCCATCAGACCTTTGGGGTCGCGGTTGACCTTACCTGCAATGAACATCAGGTCGTCAACAGGAATCTTGCTTGCCAGTACACTCAAGGCATTAGCTTTCTTCTGAGCTTCGTCTGCATCGGCAGCCTCGTATGTGAATTTATATTGCGCCATACTTACCGTCCTCCTCTTCAAAGTCGTTACTGTTTTCTTCCTCGTTATCCTGCGGTTGTTCGTTCTGCTGAACAGCTACAGGATTCTGTTTAGGCTGCTGGATTTGTTTATGCTGACGAGCCTTTTCGTACAAGTGGTCGATGTAATTGAGCAACTTACGCGATAATATAGGATTAGCCTCTACACGCTTCATAACCTCAATCATTTCAACCCGTGTAATTTGGGGAAGTGAGCGAAGCCAGTTCATAACAATTTCGGCATCCTTTCTTTCACCATCGGACAATTCGCGTCCGTCAGGTTCATCGGTTTCTTCTGATTCCACAGCAACCTGCGGAAGTTCTGCTACTGGCTGTCCTTGTCGGGATGCAAGATACCCGTTAAGTCCTTCGACATTGTATCCCTTGTTGGCAAGGAATGTGCTTGCAAGTCCCATAAGCATTGACTGTGTATTTGCCGAAGCAGCATCGTTAGCCTCGTCAAGTTCATCCTGTAGATTGCCTTTTTCCTCTTCCAGAGCTGCAACCTGACTTTTGAGGTCGGAGTTCTCCTTTTCCAACTTATCGTACTTCTCCTTAAGGTCGCGTAGGTCGCGGGCTTTCATTTCGAGGTCGTGCTTATGCTCGGTATTAAGGTTTGCAATCTGCGCCTCGTAGCGTGTGCAGGTGTTCTGCTCGCGTAGGTCGGCTAATGCTCCGAGACTGCTTTCTTCAAGTCCGTTGAGTGAAAATCCACTCATCTGTCGCGGTGTGGAAATTACTTCGGGCTTGCGTTTGCCGTCAAGTACATCAATATGTTCCGTCAGCAGTCTGCAAGCACAGAATGGCTGCTTACTGTCATAGTTGATTACAACACCGATTGCAGCTGGTTTCCATATATCAACCTGTTCGGAGATAACTTCGCGAAAATCTTCGCAGTTGTCGCAGTGCAGAATCTCCTCCCAGTCAGATGAATCGAGTTCGGAGATAATTCTGATGTCGTAGGTTGCTATAACCTTGTCCTTTGAGAAGGCAGAACCTTTTTTTGTCTGCGACTTGAAAATGCCTTGCATCCAATTATATAGGTCGTCAAGGCTTGTAAATATTCTTGATGGTTTCTTTGTTGCCATGATTCTGGGATTTTTTTAGGTTATTGATTAACATTTTCGCCAATTAAGCGACCAGTCTGCGCTACAATGAACACAAACTTGTTGCTGTTGTCGGTTGTAGGTTCGCCACTTACAGGGTCGATGGTGTCTGGTTCAGTAGTCAAATAAATGTTACCGTAGCACTCAACAGGCGACATATTTATCTTGCCGTCCATTATGAAGTCATCATCAAAAGTTACATTGGTATCGCTTTCAAGCCTCCACTTGCCATCGTAGTTTGAAAGTTCGTACAAATAGTAGTAATCTCCATTTGTAAGCCCCTCGTAGGTATCGCCAGCCTTCATTTCTACGCGTTGCTCGCGTATAACTACATCGGCAGGGTCAAAACCCATGTTAGACATTCTCTGTTTAATAAGAAGTATTACATCGCCTCCCATTGTCGTAATGTTTTAATTATTCGTACCTTAAATAAACTTTCAAATCGCACTCCTCGCCTATGTAGTCGCTGTTAATGCGGTTGCCCTCGCTCAAATCCACAATGAAGTCGAGTTTATTGTGATTGCGTACATCGTAGTTCATTTGAATAAGCCTGTTCTGTTCAAACAGATTGAAGTACAATGCCTTTTTCATTTCACGGATAGTTTCTTCGGTAGTTGATGCAACAGGCGTGAAAGGCATCACAATCTTCGGCTGGAATGTTGTAGCCAAAGGATTGTCCTGTCTATTGTTTATCATCATTTTTACCGAGATGCCGTTGAACTCCGAGAATATAGGCAGGTCGCGTGACAGTTCGACAGACGCACTACTTGACGACAATGTAAATGTAAGCGTGTCGCTCTTTTTCAACACAAGACGGAACTTGTCTGACGGTTCGGTGTCAGAAATAACAAGGTTGCTTGACTTAGTTCCAGAGAACGACAGGTCAACATCGGCAGAATAGTAAGTGGTAGGAGAGTCCTGAATACCGCTAACAACCGATTTCAGGTAATGTGTTCCTGTTGTGTCATTTACCTCAACCTTAGATAGCGAATACTTACCACTTCCAATGTTTGTCAACTTGCTGACGATACTGCTTCCCGACATAAGGTAAACCTCTATTCCGCCTATAAGTGAAGCTAAACGCACAAACCTATTCTTGCCAACGGCAGGATTTACAACTACCGCTTGCTGCGCACTCGTTGCGATTTCGGCACTTGCAAACTGGTTTTCTATGGCTGGTATAAACACGCCAACGCCTGTAAGTCGCCTAACGCCTCCAGCGACATTCTCGCTGAACACGAGCGGCTTCTTCGCGCCCAATACTACTTTCTTCTTTACGATGCGCAACATAACTGACTACTTTTTTTCTGTTATTATTCGTGCAAGATTATCAATGGAAGCCTTGATGTCATTCATAGAAACTTCCTGCATAGACTTGTCCCTGTTTTCGAGATGCAACACAACCTGTGCATTGTAGATTACCTTTTTGCTGTCGGTTGGTTCGCTTGTTCCAAATCCGCTGAAATGGAATTTAATACGCCCCTCTACCTTGCTGTTGTTCAAGGCAATCGGATATTTGAAATTGGTGAACTCACGGTTTTGCTCCATCGGAAATGCAAGACCTGTATCAAAGCCGACTGGGAAAACTTCAACATCGTCAATCAAAATTGGCTGTGAAATTTCTCCATTGACATTTGTCGTAAAATCGCCTGTGGTCTTTATGGTTATGCCAACGCACTGGTTATAACGCTTGTCGATGTTCTCGTCAATAACAAATTCAACATCGCAGTAGCCTTTTTCGGTTCCAATACCATTTTGGTCTTGGTCAATTTTGTGAAGCGCAGCCCAGTCGAATTTGCGCGATATTGGCTGAAACTTGGTTTTGTTGTCCATAATCTGCTGATTTTTAAATTCTTCTTAAAAATTGGAAGCCGCCGACATTGCGCTGGCGGCTTCCGCTGTTCCCTTTGAAAGATAAGTTAATGTCGATGACTACTTACTTGCTCATGATCTTTGTACCATAAAGCACAACCTTCATGAAAGCATGACTTTCGGCAGCTGCTGCCCATTCAACAAACATATCAAGAGCTTCCTGAGTACTGAGAAGCATCGGGTTTGCGATCTTGTAGAAGCCCAACTCACCGTGACCATAAGCAACACCGCCAACATTTGCAGACGAAGCCTGAATGTTGTCAATATTGTGGTTCTTGAAAATTTGGTTAGCCATCTTGTCGAATACGGTGCGAACACCTGCACGGAATGTGAACTCTCCGTTCTGAACCTTTGCAGGGATTTCTTTCCATTCGATTGGAGCGATGTTTGCCTGTGTCATGTCGTCAGCTGCTGCTGTTCCGTACAACACTTGGATTGCGCTCAAGCAGAAAACTTCGTTTTTCTCGAGTTTAGCCTTCGAGATGTTGGCTACACCAATCATCTTGTCATCGCTGTCCTCGAACATACGGATATTGGTCTTGCCACCAATGAGCTTGGTAACATAGATAGTTGCATCTACCATCTGTTTGCTACCGTCCTTCAAGCCCTGCTGAAGTTCTGGCGACAACAGAGAAACCATTGCTGCCATTTCCTTGCCAGAAGCCGAAGCTGCTGTTGCCGGGACATTGACAGTAGTCCTGTTTGTTTTGCCAGCGTTCTTTGCTGCCTTTGCAGTGTTGCGCATAGCGGTTTTTACTTTCTTGGCATTTCTCTTGACCTTACCCAAGAATTCTTCATCACTTTCGATAGCACCGAGTCCTGCTACGAACTCAACATCTTCTCTTACTTTTACTGGTTCCATGATTACAAAAAATTTAAATTAAACTAAAAAAAATACTATAAAACTGATAATTAGAAGATTCGCATACTATTCAATTTCATCGCCTGAGATTCCGTAGTCATCGTCATCGTCAATTTCCTCGAAGTCGTCATCAACGCCCTCAAAATCATCTTCGACACCTTCTACATCTTCGTCAGCACCCTCTATTGGTTCATCGTTTGCACCTTCAATAGGGTCTTCGTCAGCACCCTCGATTGGGTCTTCTTCTGCGCCAGTCAGTTCGGGGAGTATCAAATCCTCGCTTGCGCCAAGACCTTCAACACCGTTGGTTGCCTTAGACTTACCAAATGAAAGCATTTCGAGAACCGACTTGCCAGATACTGTTTCAACAGTTGTCTGCACTGTTGCGAGTGCAGCACCCTCACCAATTCTGCGAAGCCATACTTTTTTTCCGCCCATGCTTACGCATACTGCTGCGATTGTGCCTTGTGCGAGCGCATTGATGTACTTGCGCAATCCTGTGGGATTCTGTTCGTCCTTGTTGACAGCCTTTTCTACTGCTTTACCTGCCACATTTGCGATTGCATAACCAGCAAGCAACATGACACCACTCTTAGCGATTTCCATGAGTTTGCTTACCTTGAATGTCTTTGCTACTGAGCCAAGACCAAAAAGTCCGCTCTTGCTCTTTGAAGAGCCTTTTCTTCTCTTTGAAGATTTTTTCTTCGTTGCTTCTTTAGTTGCCATTTCCTTAAAATTTTATGATGATTATAATTTAGTTAGTTGCCTTGTTCTTATAGATTTACCGTCTTGATAGCCTTTGCCCTTGCGTTGCGACGACGGGTTGCCCATCCGTTAAGTGCAGCTTCGGATTTCTTCTTGTGCTGGCGTATGCCGTAGTATATTCCACCGCCAACTATTGCGACACCAGCGATTCCGAGTGTCCATTTTGCCCACTTTGGCAAACCTTTTTTCTGTTGTGTTTCCATATTTTTAGTGTTGATGTTTAACGATTTTGTTTCAAGTGACGGAAAAGCATTGTCGGTTATCGGGCGTGCTATTGCAGGATTGCTCTTACTTCCCGGCTCGCCTTCTGCTGGCTTCTTGCCGTTTGATATGGCTTCCTTTGTCTTGTTGAACAAGTCCTTGACCTTTTCTCCGAACTTACCTTTCTTCTTACCATCGGTTGATTTGCTATCAGCCGAAGCGGACTTATTGTCCTTTTTGGTAGTCGTAGAACCGTCAGCGTTCTTTGATGCTTTCTTCTTGTTTACAGCACCTTTAATCTTCTCGATTACAGCCTTTATGAACTTTGCGATTGCGCTGGCTGTTTCGGCTTTCTCATCGCCTGAAAGTCCGCTGAATCCGCTCATTTCGCGTACAATGTCGTTTACGCTGGTAGTACGGAGCAACTGTTCCGTGCGGTTGATTTCATCTTCCATCGAACCAAGCCCCTCAACGCCTTCGTCCTTTTCAACTTTCATTATGGCTTTCAGTACAGAAACGCATACTCCTACAGCACTCATTATTGATGCTGCGGTTGCAGCAGCGGTAACAATTGCACCAAGCCCATAGGCAGCTTCGGCAAGACCTTTCAATGAACCCTGCGCTTTTTTTAGATAGCCAATAAGAACGGCTTCTTTCAAGTGTGCCTTTGTTCCTCCCATCTTGTCTGCAAAAATCTTTTCGGTAGCAGCAGCACTTTTTTTGGCTACATCAATCTGCTTTGCGGTATATCCCATCTTCTTTGCAGTTGCATCATCGCAATATGCAGGGTGCAACTTCTTTGCAATACCAAATAGGTTTAACTTAACGACAAACAGGAAAGCTCCTCGAATAGCAATTACGGCAGGATTGGCAGTAACAGCAACTGCTTTTGCGCCCTGCTTTACGGCAGTTTTAAGTTTGTTCCAGAATCCTTGCTGATTTTTCAGTTCCTCCTTATTTGCCTCTCTGCGTTCCTTGCGTTCCTGCTTTGCTTCTTTCTTGGCTTCTTGCTTTGTTGCTTTCTTTTCAGCTTTCTGAGCCTTTTTCTCTGCCTTTGACTTTTTAGCAGCTCCAACGCCCTCAAAGTCGTCATCTTCGTCAAATTCTGCGACTGCTGGTTTTGCAACTTTCATAGGCATAGCCTTTACCATTGCGATACGCTTGGTAAAAACCTGCTTGCGCAGCTGCGGAGTACCAAGACCGTTGATACGCGCTTCCTGCATCTTTTCGTTCTCGATAAGGACATTGAGAGCCTTTTCGCGAGTTTCGGGATTGTCCCAGTACTGCAATGCGTAGTCGCACATCTTTATAAAGTCGTCAGCTTTCTTGCCGTTCTGCTTCTCGTACAATCTGGGATTCTCGTTGACCCAGTTACGAGTAGCAAGGAGCTGTAACTTCAAATTAGCGGTATCATCGCCAGAAAGATGTTCTTCATCGAGTATAAAACCTGTAAGCACCTGTGCAGCATCTTCTTTTTCCTCAAATCCTGCAAGTACCTCTGTAATGATTCCAAGTCCGTTCATAGCGTTCATAGGTTGTAGCTTTTGTTCGTTATATTCCTTTTCGCGGTTGAACTCGTGAAGCACGCAATCAATGGTGTAATATGTATTGCCGTTGTTCGGGTCGAACTTTATGCCGTTGCCCTTTGGGACAATAACATATATGTGCTGCCAGTTGTTACCGCCATATTTGGTTATTCTGAAATAGTGTGGGACTTTCTTGTTGGTCAAAATGCAAGAAACAAAGATTGAAAAGCAGTCGCAGTCGATGCCTGTTTCGCGTTCCTGCCAGCTACGGTAAGGAGTGCGGAACTGCTCTCTGCCAGCCTCGTCATATTCGTACTGGATATGCTTGAACAAAAATGTCCAGATGTTTTCGCAAAATGTACGCAAGTCCTTACTGTAAAGGTGGTTTGCAATCTTCCTTGTCTGATAGCAATATTTTTTTACAACATTCGGAAGAATCTTGGCGACATTAGTTTCGGTACTGTTGTCGCCCTTTATGTAATCCTCGTTTATTGGCTTGCCAAAATACTTGTCGTATGCGCTGCCGTCAACAATATTTCTTCTTCCGTATTCCATATCAGATTGAGATTTGTGATTCAAAATTCTTACTGAAACCGAACAGACTTACAGTTGCAACAACATTGAGGCTCACACCTATTGCAGCCGTTTCATTTTCGGTATTGAGATTTTTCCACCATTCGATAATCTTTGTGAGTGCCATACCAGCGAACTTTGTCAATGCCTGAGCCTTTACGACAAAGGTGTAATGCACTTCGCTTATGGAATTTGCATTAATGCTTACCTTTTCGGTATCTGTTTCGTCACTATGGGCGAGCAGTGTTGTTCCATCATAGATTGAGATTGCTGGTTTCTTTATAGTAATATGTGCGGAAGTTGTATTTGTAAGGTATGCCGTAACAGCAAGCGTTATGTTTCCGCTCAATATATCCGTGAGAATGGTTTTCCAGACGATTTTTGCACGGAATTTCATCGTCAATTTGTCCCACATATTTTTAAGTGAGAAAACCTTGTAGCCACCCCATGCCAAAAGACCACCGACAACCAATATTGCAGCTCCCTTGACAATCTGCTTTGTACTAAGGCTTCCAAGTCCGTATTTCTGTATTCCGTTCATTTTCCGTATGGATTTCGCCACAAAGAAAATGCACGAAAAATGAGCTTTCGACTTTACCCGACTTTAGCAGACTTTTTCCTGCTTTAAACTACTTTACACGACTTTTATTTTCATTTTTTTTCATTTCCGCAAGGGCATAAAAATAGGGAAAGGCGCGTGGCTTTTCCCTATCAATCAAAAAAAATACCTCTATAATATTATTATGGCAATCCGTAGTAGTTGAGTATCCGCTCCATCTCGAATGGCGCAAATACCTTCTTGGTCGTGACAAAACCTTCGTCTGTGCCGTTGTAGATGTATGGGGCTATTTCTTCCAGCCGCTTGCGCATCATATCCTTTCCCCAATGGTACTTGTCGCAGATTTCCTGCTTGGTGTAGAACGCCTTTACGCCTGTGGGCGTTTCCACGCGCTTGCCCTCGATGATGGAAACCTCAATGATTTCATCGTTCTTTATCCTGTACTCGTAATCCATAAATTGCTTGTTTTTGAGTGTTTTAGAGTTAATTTTTCTTTACAAAGTTAGAAAATTTATTGCACATTTCCCAATACTTTCGGCTCTATTTTTCCACTTTTTTCGCAAAATGCCACAATCCTTTTGCAAGGTTTTCCAGACCTTCCAAGTCGTCGGCGGCTTGGGTGTTGCCCATCTTGCGGACAAATCCGCTCACCTTGTTGCTCCTAACGATGTCGGCAAGGTCGAAACCGTCAAGGAAGGTACGCATATAGTCTGCATATTCGGTCAATCCGTTTTCGGCGAAGAAGTTGGCAATGTCCTTACGCCAGTCCCACTTGTCGCCTTCGTGTGAGCCACTGTCGGCAGAACTGGTGCGCTTGCATTCGCAGAAGTCGCGGTACTGGCGGTTGAGTTCCTGGAACTCGGCATCGCTGCCCCCCTTGTCGGGGTGCAGCTCCATCGCCAGACGACGGTACAGTTTCTTTGCCTCGTCGTGTGTGGTACAGTTCTCAAAGTAATTCTTCATAGACTAATCCTCAATAAACCAACCATCGTGCAACATCTGCGCACGGCTTATATTTTCGGCAATAATATCAGTGTGTTGCTCTTTGCACCGCTCACAAATGGTTTCCTTTAAAACAAAATAACGGATTTTCCTTTCGTGCCTATGCGCGTGTCCTTTGGGTACTCTTATTGGCAAAGCACTCACCTCTACATACTTCTTGTGACCGAAAATTCGGCAAATCAATCTTTTGAATTTCTGTTTCATATCTTTACTATTTTGATTATTATTACTTTCCTGTTGTCTGGTGCGCCCCACTGCGGATTGCCTTGGCCAATGGAGATTTTCTCGATGGGGAAACGCGCAACCGTGCTGCTGTAGCCACGATGAAGCACAAGGTGCGTGAAATTCTTCCACCGTGCAGAGAATTTGCGGTTTGCAAAGTCGCGGTCGAAGTCACATAGCCTGCGAAACCAGTATTGCGTACCTTCGCGGTACTCCTCGTTTTTGTCTCCAAACACTATCTCGTCCCACCAGTGGTGTGTTACTACTAAATGCAATTCCTTCATTTTTTCGTATTTTTGTTGTCCAATAATGTCTTGCACGATGCTTCAAACAATTCAATCTGCTTTATAACCTTCGTAGCACAGTCTTTCAGAACCTTATAGGTTGCCTCTGGGATTTCTGCAATATTTAACAACGACACTTCGCGCTCGTCCCGATTGCGACGGAAAAACAAATTATCGGTAGCATAATAGCCTTCGCTTATCCTGATGTCGCAGCAATCGACAACCTTATAATTCTTGAAGTTGTCCAAGTATGGATTTGCATAAATGCGCTTCTTGTACTGCTTTGTTATGGTTCCTTTAATAATACACCAGTCGCCACGCTTTGCAATATAGTACCTGTCCTCTGCCATACCTTATATTATATATCGCGTTCCGTTACCATTACTCCGTTTGCGAAACGGCATATTTCGCGGTTGGTCGCCTCGTCGTAGAACCGCGCCACCTTGTATTGGTTGTGATAATATTTTTCGAGGATCCGGCGGCGCATACTATCAATCTGATATTGCTCGCCCTTGTAGTCCATACTTTTGAATGAGTGCCAAACATCAGCCTTTTCCTCTGGCTTGCGGTTGTGAGGGCGAACCCATAGTTTGTATCTTCCTAATTCCATAGTTTTGCGATTTGATGATTTGAAAATTTGATGATTATACGATTCTCGGTTTCAGTGCGGTGTTTTCGGATTTACGCCAGAAGTTTGCTATGCGCTGGCGCGAGTTGCGTACACAGTCGCAGAACTGGTTGAGGCGTGACGGTACACTGTTGCGAACTCTCTCAATGCAGTTCTGATAGTTTTCCTTAGTTGGGTTTTCAAAGTAGCATTTGAGAATAAGATTGAGCTTGCGGTTGTTCAGCTTGCGAGCCTTTTCGTAGTAGCGGACGGTTTCGAGCCGTTCCGACTGCGACTTGCAGCGTAGCCGTGCCTTTTCGGACTGTATGGTGTAGGAGAAGAATGAGGCGAATCCGTTCTTTGTGTTGCGGTCGAAGTAGGTCGGTGGCATCATTCGGAAGCTGTCCCATTTGCCCGACAGGAGTTTCTTGCGTATGTAGCGTGAAGCGAAGGTTATGGTGATGTATCCAGCGGAAAGTATGAACTGGCACTGCGCCTTGTTCTGTAGTTCGTTGAAGTATTGTTCCTTGATGCTCATCGCAACCTCGTCGATTACGCCCTGATAGATTTTGTTACGCCATCCGGGGATTCGCTCCATTGCATACGACAGCAGCATTCTAGCGCATTGTCCTTTGTAGCTGTCGAGTTCGAGCTGCGCCATCTGCTGTTCGGAATTTTCGAGGTCGTCGAGGCGTTTTTCGGCGGCGGAAGTCTTTTTCTTATCTTCGGCAAGTTTCTCGATTTCGGCTGGCGACATCGGCTGTGGCTGAACTTCTGGCGCAACAGCCACCTGTGTCTCGGCTTCTGTGTCTTTGCAAGTGTCTATGCCTTCTATCGAATCGACAATGCCGAAACGCTGCAACATAGCCACATACTGCGACAGTGACATAACGGCGACCGCTGTACTTTTGTCCAAAGAGCCTTTGTCAGATAGCAACGAGCCATTGTTGTTGATAACGACAGCGGTCGTATCATCGTCGGAGACACCTTTTTCCATTATTTGATTGTTAAATTGTCTAAGCATATTATTTTTAAGCGGAAAATTTTTCCGCTTAAAGTCGGCGAAAATTCCGCGTACTATCTGGGCGCAGAGCCTTGTCCGCAGGTCGCTTTTGTCGGCCTGTGCGAGTATTGGGTAATCGTTGCCATCGTCGATGTTATTTACAGGGCAGATATAGGGATTCAGCTCCAGATAGTAGTTGTGGTATGTTCCACGGAATATCTTTGTGAGCAAGCCATATTTCTCCAGCAGTGCGTTATAGTTGCGAATTGTGCGCGGAGAGCAACCGATATGCTCGGCAAGACTGTTGCTATTAGCCGACACACAGCCTGTTGTGAACTGCTGACATTCGCCAGTTTCAGCGAAATGAGCATAAGAACGCACATTTGCAATCTTTATAAGTTGCTCCATATATTCGCGGTGCTGCTTGCGCAGAACTGTCTTTCCCTCGATGCCGTTAACCGAAGCAAAAAACAACTCCAGATTGGCACGGCTCATCTTTATATTGACCTTGTAATACATTTCAATAAATTTCAATGATTCAACGATTTAACTGTAGATTACCACTAACATAGTTATCAGGCACGCCATTGCCATAAGCCATCCTGTAACGGTTACGACAAGAAGCCGAAAGCGGATATGCTCCGTATGTCCCCTGTACTTTAGGATATTGTTCATCTCCATAAATTCTTTGCCAAAGTTGTAGTAAAAGGCATTTTCGGCTATTTCCTTCGCCGCTTCCCTTATGCGTTTAACCATCTGGCTGTTGATGCAGAACGGACTTGTGCTGTACTCGGATTCATCGTTCCTTACCCACGGAAACAATTCGTAATTGAATTGCTCGTAGTCACCTCTATGGTTCATATTCTTGTAAATACTGACATCGAGTTTCACCTTGCAAACGCCGTTCTTGCGGTACAGTTCCACCGCACGGCGGTTTATCTCGTCATCGTTGGCTTGCGCCTTTTCTACAAGCTCCTTGTAGTCCGCAAGGCTCAACTCTACCTTTGATATGTTGTCGTAATTATTGTTCATAGTGTTATTTGGATTTCATCATATTTATACTCAATAATAAAGTCGTCCGACAGTTCAATATCACCTTGTTCGGTAATCTTTTCAGCCAACCGCTGTATAATTTCTGATAATTTCATTGGTTATTGATTTTTAGCATTTGTTTTAAGTTGTCTGATATTTGTCTTGCAACCATCTTGCTCTCCTCGTTTCTTTCCGCAATCTTGGCGAGCAGCTCGGCATACTGGGCATCCTTCCATTGTGCCATTTTTAAAGCCGCCCGCTCTGCAACATTACGAATATTATTTCTCTGTTCATCTGGCGTATTGTAAGATGAATAGTTAGCCAATTCAAGCATTATATTACCTATTTCTTTTGCTTTTTCTTCGTTTTTCATAGTTCAATCTCCTTTTTAGATTTTTCATCATTTATTCTCCTATTTGCTATTTCCACATATTCGCTGTTGATGTCGAACCCTATGTAGTGTCTGCCGTTCCTTATCGCAGCCACAGCGGTAGTTCCACTTCCCATAAATGGATCCAGAACAACACCATCCTGCGGACAGGTCGCCAGCAAGCACGGTTCTATCAGTTCCAACGGATATGTTGCATAGTGCGCGTATGGGGAACGAGCTGCGTTCAACTTCCACACATCGCGACGATTGCGGACTGGATACAGTTCCTGCCCCCCCCCCCCCGTCAAACGCCTCAAATGGAGCGTATTAGGGTTGCTGCGGTGCAGGTTCTTGAACCGCCACCTTTCGCCGCCTTGCACTATCGACTGCTGGCTGTTGCCAGGCACACGCTTCCCCCTGTACTTTGCAGAACCTCTTGTAGCGGTTGCCTTCCGTCCGTCGTAGCCTTCGGCATCTTCGAGCATAGGCACAAAGTAGTAGCGGCTTCGCTTCGAGAACAGGAACACATACTCGTGTGCGCGTGTGCAGCGGTCTGTGACCGATTCGGGCATAGGGTTGGACTTGTGCCAAATGATGTCCTGCCTCAAATACCATCCGAAATCGCGCAGGGCAAAGGCAAGCATCCACGGTATTCCAAGCAAGTCCTTGCGCTTGGCTGCCGTTTCGTACTTGAACGCTGTGGCACGGCTCAAAGTCCCACGGTTGCTGCCCTGCTTGTAGAGCATAGCGTTGGCAGGGTCGGTCGCTGCACCCTTGCCAGCACCGCAGTAGCTGTCACCGATGACCACCCACATCACGCCTTGCGGTTTCAGAACACGGTAAACCTCGGCAAACACATCGACAAGGCGCAGAATGTACTTGTCTGGCGACTTTTCAAGACCTATTTGTCCAGCAGCTTCATAGTCGCGCATTGCATAGTACGGCGGCGATGTTATGCAGCAGTCGATACTGCTGTCGGGCAGACTGCGAAGTCCACAGAGCGCATCACAGGCGGTTATGCTGTCAAGTTTAATATTTTGTTTTGTTTCGTTTCTCATAATCCTAAATTCTCTCAATAGGTTTTATATAGCCTCGTTCCTCCATTATGCCATTGACATACTCAATCAGTTCGTCAAACTCCTTGAACGATGCAGATTCGGTTGCTTCTGTCAAAGCAGATAGCATCCTTCCGCTTTTAATATTCAATACGAATGGATTCATACGACCTTCATTCCACTCGTACCTAATGCCAAGTACACAAAATGTTTCATATACCAGCCTGAACGGTGAGTTTACGGTCAATCTCCTTAATATCGGTTCGTCATTCTTGTTGTATCTCATAGTCCTATCCCTTATATAAACTCTCTATAAATTTCCTTCTCCGCTCGGCTTCTTCCTTTTTCCTTTCGTCGAGCCTCTGCTTGCAAATGGAAAGCAGCGAGTTGTCGTTGCTGGGGTTGTCCAGTATGCGACC
>JAEEGL014690850.1_pt1 | contig 28325 bp, 24 predicted proteins | sample 9134231 | NCBI WGS metagenome assembly JAEEGL01 (sample SAMN16246548, study PRJNA631951) | gut metagenome | biome: gut microbiome; feature: rumen; material: fiber-attached | host: Bos | place: Iran: Karaj | collected 2018-10
ACTTAAAGTCTCACACGGAAACAGCCTTTGAACAAAGCCGGTCTTCCGTATAGTCTGAGTTGCAAGACCACAATTCCGCATCACTCTGCTCAATTCTTCGCGCTATTGGAGACTAAATTGGTGAGTGTGGAGACTTGGCATCATTGTTGGGGAAACGGTCAGAACTCAAGGCTTTCATTTAAGCCATAATATTGTAGCAGACAATGCCTCATTTTTCAATAGGTTTGGGCAATTTAGCGTGGTAAAGTCAACACTTTTTCCATCTGAAAAACTGTCTATGTGCCGTTCTCACATCATCGTCATTATCTGAAGTGATGTAAATATGGGCTCCTTGAAAGGCTTTCTTCACGCCTCGACATACTCCCTCAGCGCTGTCTTTGAATGAGACTGTATCAAATAGTAGTCCTCGAACCTTACACAGATGCTGGGCAACAAGAACGGCCTCTTCCTCTGCTTTCGTACCATTCCCAATTACTGCAACTGCCAACTTCAACTCCGGTATGTAAGCATCCAGTGTGATCCCGATGGTCTCCTCGTCGTTTAGCACAGACAAGCTCATTTTTCAACACTTGCGCAATTCAGCGCGGAAAAGCTTGCGCAATTCAGCGTGGAAAAGCCCTCCATTCCGTCCGTTCCACACCTTCCGGGCCGGCATTCTGAAGGCTGCCCGGTTTTTTTGTCACAGGCCCGCTTCAGCGCGTAGATCCCAACAAGGGAACCGGCGCCCATCCGTCCCCCTCGGGACGGGTGAACGCCGGTGTGTTTTTCCGTTTTTCCCCTCGGGCAGGAAAACCGGAGCCGTCAGTTTTGGGGCTCTTCCCGGATTCCGGCAACCAGCTGGATCTCCACCGGAGCGTTGCCAGGAAGCGTCGCCACGCCAAGAGCGGCTCTCGCCCCGATTCCGGCTGCGCCCAGCTCCCGAACCAGGTAGTCTGAGGCCAGATCACCGATTTTTGCGTGGGTCGTGAAATCCTGCTCCGCATTGATGTATACCGTAAGCGAGAGGATCTGCCCGATTTCTTCCGCGCCGGTAAGCACGCTTCTCACGGCAGTCAGGGCATTGGCGGCAGCCTGTTCCACGGCTTGACAGTATTCATCCGTCGGTTTTTCCGCAGTAACCTTGCCGCTGAACAGCAGCTTCCCGTTCTTTCTGGAAGTCATGCCAGCGGTACAGACGATATTCCCCCAGCGGACCGCCGGATGATAGCGGCCCTGAGGTACAGGTATTTGACTCATATGATCTCCTTTCCCGGATCAGCGTTCCGTTCTGTTTCGTTATGCGTTCAGCATCTCATCGACGCATTCCCGGATCACCGCCACGCCGCGGCGAATCTGCTCATGGGTCGGCATGGAGAAGTTCAGCCGGAAGCAATTTGAGAAACCGCCCGGTTCCACGGTGAAGGCGCCGCCGGAAACCATAACCACCTTTCCCTTGGCCAGCGTCGCGTCAATGAGCTTCTCCGCGTCACAGCCCTCCGGCAGAGTGACCCAGAGAAACAGGCCCCCCTCCGGCCGGGTATATCGGACTCTGGGATCCATTCCAGCCAGCGCATCCAGCATCACGTCCCGGCTCTCCCGATAGCGGTCGCAGATCTGTCTGATATGGGCGTCCACGTCATAGTCCCGAAGATAGACGTCACAGACCGCCTGCATCAGCGTAGTGGTATGCACGTCGCTGATCTGCTTGCACTTGGTCACCTTCCTGATAATCTCCCTGGGGCCGATGAGGAAACCAACCCGGATCCCAGGCGCCAGGATCTTGGACAGGGAGCCGACAAACGTCACAATGCCGTCCCGATCCAGGCTTTTTATGGTGGGCAGCTCCTCCCCGGAGTAGCGCAGCTCAAAGTAGGGGGAATCCTCCAGGATCATGACCTGATACCGCTTTGCCAGCTCCAGCATCTTTTTCCGGCGCTCCAGGCTCAGCGTGACGCCGGTGGGATTCTGGAAGGTCGGGATCGTATAGATAAACTTGACGTTTTTTCCCCGCTGAAGGGCCTCTTCCAGAAGATCCATCCGCATGCCGTCCTGATCCACCGGGATGCCGATGAGGCGGCCGCCGTTATAGGACCGGATGGCGTTGAGCGCGCTGATGAAGCTGGGATCCTCACAGATCACACCGTCGCCCTCGTTCAGGAAGGTCTTCGCGAAGGCTTCAATCCCCTGCTGCGCCCCTGAGGTAATCAGAATGCCGTCCGCCTCGGAGCAGGATTGATACCTGGTCTGCATCCGGTGCCGCAGCGTTTCCTGCAGAGGCGGGAAGCCCTCGCTGATCCCATATTGAAGCATCCGGACAGGCTCCGTATCCATCATGCGGTTCAGAATCTCTTTGATTTCTTCCACGGGATAGGAAGCGGGATTCGGGCTTCCCGCTGCCAGGGATATTACACCGGGCTGGGTCGCAAGCTTCAGGATTTCCCGGATCGGCGAGCGTCCAAAGTCATTCATACGGTTCGCATAAGGATAATTCATGCTCTTCCCTCCTTCTGATTGGTTCCGGCTTCTTCCTGCTGACGAAGCAGCATCAGCGCGTCTACGACCCGCACGCCCCTTCCCTCCGGATAGACAAAGACAGGATTGAGATCCAGCTCCTGCAGCTCCGGGTGCTCCACCGCATAGCGGGACACCCGCACCATCAGTTCCGCTGCCGCCCCGCTGTCCCGAATGGGCTCTCCCCGGTATCCCCGGAGCAGGACGCTGCCGCGCAGGGACTGCAGCAGATCCTCCGCCTCCTCACGGCAGATTGGGCACGGCGCCAGGGCCACGTCGTGGAAAACCTCCACAAAGACCCCGCCCAGGCCCACCAAAAGCAGGGGGCCGAACTGGCTGTCCCGCTTGACGCCCAGGATCAGCTCCAGTCCCTTCTCTGCCATCGGGCCCACCAGAACGCCGTCGAGAAGGGCGCCGGGGCAGTTTTCCCGGCAGTGCTCCAAAATCTGCGTAAACGCCAGGCGCGCCTCTTCCAAATTCGAAACTCCGAGCCGTACGCCGCCGCAGTCTGTCTTGTGGAGAATGTCCGGGGAGCTGATCTTCATGGCCAGGGGGAAGGAAAGCTCCTCCGCCGCGCCGCTAAGCTCTTCTGCGGACCGGAACACCCGCTCATCCCCCACCGGCACGCCCCAGGCGCCCAGCTTCCGCTTGGCCTCATATTCCGTCAAAACAGCGGTATGCTTTGCTGCAGGGTCTGCGGGAAGCGCAGACGGCGTCAGGTCGTGCCGTTCCGGGCGGTAGTTCATGTAGTCCCGCAGCAGCGCCAGGCAGCGATAAGCCGTCTTTGCGCTGGACATCAGGACAATTCCCTCCCGCTCCAGCTTTTCCTGGTACCGGGGACTGGGGGTGCCCTCCAGGGAGGGCACTACATAATAAGGCTTTTTCAAGCCCCGGCGGCGGGCTTCCAGCAGCGCTTCGCAGATGGCAACGGAAACCTTGCCCTCGGTGATGTCAATGCTGCAGCCCACGGTGACGCCGCCGATCTCCGGGATCTGCTCATAGACCTGAAGCAGGCCGATGGTTTTCTCAATGTCCCCGAACAGAGCCGTAGTGGCATCCAGGGGATTGTCGGGCGTGGCGAAGGCAGGAATGAATTGCCGCATCCGAGCCTTATCCCGCTCCGACAGGCCCGGAAGCTCCAGCCTGTATAAGTGGCAAAGATCCGCGCAGATCGTATTGGCACCGCCGGAAAGATTCAGTCCGCCCAGCCCGGTGCTCCGGGGCAGACGGTCCCCCAGCACGGCAAACATCTGCGCCATGCAGAGCAGTTCCTCCAGGCAGTCCACCTCCACCACACCGTATTTCCGGAATACGGCCCGATAGGCTTCGTTGTTCCCTGCCAGGTTACCGGTGTGCGAGGATGCCGCCCGGGCTCCCACTGCTGATTTTCCGGCCTTCAGGACAATCACGGGTTTCCGGGCTCTTGCTGCGGCGCCCAGGGCTTTTGTAAACTTTGCCGCGTCCCGGACGCCCTCCAGGTAGAGCGCAATCACCCGGACGGCCGGATCCTCCGTCATATACTCCAGACAGTCCTCCAGGGGAACGATGTTGCCGTTGCCGGAGGATACCACGTAGGAGATATGCAGACCGGGTCTTGCCATGATATTGGAGGCGATAAAGCCGCTCTGGGCCAGGACGCCGATGCCGGCTGGTCTGGTGTTCATATCCAGGCTGCAGTTCATGCCCCAGAGATTGACCTTGTCCACATTATTGATCAGGCCGGCGCAGTTCGGCCCCAGGATGGACATGCCGTATTTCCCGGCAAGGTCCTGCATCTCCCGCTCCAGGGCAATGCCTTCGGCGCTGTGCTCCTCGGAAAAGCCGCTGGCAAAGACGACGGCAGCCTTGGTTCCCAGCTCAGCCGCCTCCCGCAGCAAGGGCAGAACGGTCTGCTTCGGGGTACAGATCATCGCACAGTCCACAGTCTCCGGAAGCCGGGACAGGGTCTCATAGGTGCTCTGACCGTGCAGTTCCTTTTTTCGGGGGTTCACCAGATAAACCCTGGCAGAGGCAGAGCGCAGGCTGTTTTCCGCAGAGCAGCAGCCGAAGCTGCCGGGTCGGTCGCTGGCGCCAACTACGGCAATGCTCCGGGGCGCAAATAGCTTTTTCAGACTCATTTGACCTCCTGACAGCCCAAATCAAAGGCCCGAACATTGGCTGCCGCATACTTTCCTTTGCCCTTATCGGTGAAATAATCCGTGATGGCGGACCTGGCAAAGTCCTCGTCAAACCAACCCAGACGCCGTACAATCGCACCCACCATCACCAGACTTTCTCCCTTGGGATTCTCCGCCTTCTGCGCAAGCTCCGCGCAGTCCAGCCGGACAACAACCGCCTGCTCCGGCAGCTGCTGATCGGCAGGTACCGTATGGGCGTTGACAAAGATGGTGCAGTCCTTCCTGCAGTATTCCAGGTAATCCAGCGCCGGTACATTCATGGCCACCAGAACGTCGGCCTCCTCCATCACCGGACTGCCGATCCGCTCCTCCGGGGTCTGTCCGAATTTCACAACACAGTTGGCCTTCCCGCCCCGCATGGTAGGACCGTAGGCAGGCATCCACACAGCGTTGCGCTGAGTTCTGGCCGCCAGCTCCGCAATCAGCAGACCGCCGGTCAGCACACCCTGCCCGCCGAAGCCGGCAAAAATAATCTCTTTCATTTCTCCGCCTCCTGTCTCAGAAACGCAAGCTCTGCCTGCTCCCCGCCGGCAAACTCTCCCAGCGGGTATTCCTGCAGTGCCTTTTTCTGCAGATGCTCGATGGCTTGAACGGGAGACATGCCCCAGTTGGTGGGGCAGATGCCCAAAAGCTCCACGATGGCGTAGCCCTCCCCGTTGATCTGGGCCTCCAGGGCCCGACGGATGTACTTCTTCGCCTGCGCGACGGTTTTGGGATCATAGACCGCGCACCGCGCCGCATAGGCCGGCCGGAATTGTCCGGCGATGATCTCCGGCAGATGAATGGGATAGCCGGTGGCCGCGCAGTCCCGGCCGCGGACGGAGGTGGCCGTTTTCTGGCCCTCCAGGGTGGTCCAGCTCATCTGCCCCCCGGTCATGCCGAAGTTCAGGTTGTTTACGGTAAATACCGTGATCTTTTCATTCCGGTAGGCTGCGTTCAGGGTCTCTCCCAGGCCGATAACGCCGCAGTCTCCGTCCCCCTGGTAAGTCATCACCAGAAGATCCGGCCGCATTCTTTTGATTCCGGTGGCGGATGCGGCCGCACGGCCGTGGGCACACTGGAACTTGTCGACTGTGTCGATTTTGGAGAGAGTCAGGTTGCAGTTGCAGCCAACGCCCATCGCGATGATCTGCCGTTTGGCGTAACCCAGCTCCTCCACACACTCCTGGATCAGCCGGTAAAATACGCCGTGGGAGCAGCCGGCGCAGAAGTTGTGCGGTCTCTGGATCACCGCCGGTTTTTCTCGGATCACTTTCATTTCAATATACCTCCTTGACGGCTCCGTCCAGCACCGACCGATAATAGCGGACCACGTCCTGCACCCGGGGCACGCCGGCGCTGTGGGTATAACAGTAGACCGGAACATTCCGCTGAGGCAGCTCACGCTTGGCTGCCAGCGCAACATCCTGCACCATCTGGCCCAGGTCGTTGGTCTCCACGGAGATAAAACCCCTGACGTTCGGATTGACCCGGCGGAAGGCATCATAGGGGAATGGGAAGACCAGCTTCGGACGGATCAGGCCAACCTTGCAGCCCTCCTCCCGCAGCCGGCGAACGGCATCCACGCAGACCCGGGCCGGGAGGCCGAAGGCAACCAGCACATAATCCGCGTCCTCTGTCTCCACAGACTCCCAGCGCTGCATCTCCCGGCAGACCCGGTTGATCCGCTCCTGCCGCACCGGCAGCAGCTCGTGAGCCAGGGCCATATTATAGGTGGGGCAAAGCTGCTTCAGGCCGACCTCGCCGGTGCCGTCCAGGCCCCAATCGGGACGGCGGATCTCCTTGAAGGGGGGCAGCTCCACGGCTTCCATCATCTGGCCCAGGTAACCCTCTGAGAGAATCAGCACACCCATCCGGTACTTTTGGGAGACGTCGAAGGCCTCATACAGGTCATCCACCAGTTCCTGGACACTGTCCGGCGCATAGACGATGTGCCGATAGTCGCCGTTGCCGCCGGCTCTGGTGTCCCGCAGGTAGTCTACCTGGCCGGAATCCAGCATGCCCAGCCCGACACCCCAGCGCTGCACGTTCATCACCACATAGGGCAGCTCCATCCGTGCCGCGTAGGAGAAGCCCTCCTGCTTCAGGGCCATTCCCGGCCCGGAGGACGTGGTAAAGGCTCTGGCTCCGCAGGCCGCGGCGCCGAGCACCATATTGATGCTGGCAATTTCATTCTCCGCCTGGATGAACACCCTGCCCTCCTCCGGCATACGGAAGGACAGGGTCTCCAGGGTTTCGGTTGAGGGTGTGATGGGATATCCCGCAAAGAATTCCGCACCGCCCCTTATGGCTGCTTCAGCGGCCGCCACATTTCCTTTCATCATGATCTTCGCCATCTGTTTTCACCTTACCCTTCCTGTTCAACAATCCGGAATACATAGTCCGGACAGACGTTGTAGCACAGCCCGCAGCCGATGCATCTGTCCTTCTCCAGCACCACGCTGCGATACCCGCGGGTGTTCAGCTCTGATCCGATCCGCAGCGCTTTTCTCGGACAGTGCAGGACGCAGATGCCGCAGCTCTTGCACCACTCTGTGTTGATTACCGCTTTTCGACTCATGTTTGCCCCTCCTCTTAAAGAAATTATTTTTTCTTTTTACATAATATATTATTTCTATTTTCTTGTCAAGACCTTCTTGAAACTTTTGCTATTTTTTCTGTTTTGAAAAAAGGATTGAATCTTTTCTTGCCATTCGCCGGGTTCTGTGGTATGATAAGTCCAACCCGACAGGAAGGAGATTTTCATTATGCCCGGTGCAGAAAAGGGCCGCTACTCTGTTGGCTCCATTGAAAACGCCTTTGCGGTTCTGGAATTTATTCTGAAAAAGCAGACGGATGTCAGCGCAATTGAAATCCACGCCAGAACCGGAATCCCCAAGTCCACCCTCCACAAGCTTCTGCAAACCCTGCGGGATCTTGGTTACATTGATCAGAACGAAACCACAAACCTGTATTACGCCACCATGAAGCCACTGCAGCTGGGCTATTACTGTCTGAACCGGTGGCAGTTTCTCTCCGTCTTTTACCCCTATGTTCTGATGTATCTGCGGCGGTTCCGCTGCGCCGTTTCCCTCTCCGCCTTTTCCCATGACGATGTGGTGATTGCCTACTCCGCCATCGGCGGCACCAGCGCCGTGGTGGACAGCAACAGCATCATCGGCCAGACCTCCTCTGTCTATGCCTCCTCTTCCGGCCGGGTTCTTCTGGCCAACCGGACAGACGCGGAGGTTCGGGAAATTCTCGCGGCGATCCCGCTGACGCCCTTTACGGAATCCACACCCCGGGACGCCGAGGATATCATCGCCAGCCTGGACCGGGTCCGGCGTCAGGGCTGGTGCCGCCTGGACGGGGAGCGGTATTACGGCTTCTCTACCATTGCCTTCCCCCTCCACGATATCACCGGCGTGACTGTGGGGACGCTGGATCTGGCCATGCCGACCCAGGAATTTGACCGGATCATCACCCAGGAAGTGATCGCGGAAATCACGGATACGCTGTCCCGGGTTCAGCTGAGCTGCAACTGAACAGCCCTTCCCTTCCGACGAAGCAGTCATTCGACTGCTTCGTTTTTTTTGAATAATCCGCAAATGGTATTGACTTTTAAACGTGAATCGTATATAGTCTTAATAGAAATTATATTTTCTCTTTATTATCAAAAAGGAGGCGCAATTATGCTGAATCAGGAGTTGATCCAAAAAGAATTCGGGTACATCGGGGACCATGTGTATCTGAACAACAGTCTGGTGGGCATGCCGCCGGAGCGGGTAAAGCAGGCGTGCCGGCGGTTTATGGATGACTATGTGGCAACCTTCAACGACAGCATCAAATCAGACCTGCTGGCAAAGCGGGAGCGGGCCAAGGCTGCCATCGCCAAAATGATCCACGCCCGGCCGGAGGACATCATCTTTGAGAAAAACGTCACAGAGTCTCTTTCCACCTTTGCCATGGGATACTCGGAGCTGCAGCCCGGCACCAACGCCGTGATTGTGGACTCGGACTTCCCCAACACCATCTATCCCTGGATCAACGCCCGCCATCAGCGGGGCTTTGATCTCAGGGTCTACCGAACCTGCCGCGGTCAGATCATTACCCGGGAGTTGCTGTCTCTGGTGGATGAAAACACCAGAGTCCTGGCCATCTCCATGGTCCAGTCCGGCTGGGGGTATCTGGCGGATCTGAAAGCCCTTGGGCAGTTTTGCAGGGAGCGAAAGATTGCCTTCGTGGTGGACGGCTTCCAGGGCCTGGGCCGGCTCTCCGTGGATGTGGAGGAATGCGCCATTGATTACATGCCCTGCGGCGGCTTTAAGGCCCTGATGGGCACCTGGGGCGCAGCCTTCATCTACTGCCGTCCGGAGATCATCGGCAGGATCAATCCCCCGACCGCAGGCTACCAGAGCGCCAAGTCTCATACGCTTGCCCCGGGCGTCACAACAGAATTTGATGAGATCGACTTCAAGGACGACGTCCGACGGCTGGAGGCCGGCAGCCAGTGCACCTATGCCATTGAGTCCATGGGTCTGGGTGTGGAGCTGCTGCTGGAGCTGGGCGTCAGGGAGGTGGAAGCCCATGTCCTCGCCCTGGATCGGTATCTGCGCAGCAGGCTGCAGGAGCTGCCCCTGGATGTTGTCACGCCGGAAGACCCTGCCGCCCTGTCCGGACTAATCGCAATCCTGTTCCCGGCGGAGTGGACCCGGCGGGCCGGAAAGATTCTGTCCGAACGAAAGATCCATGTGACGCTACGGGAAGGCTATATTCGTTTGACCATCGCGCTGTTCAACACGCAGCGGGATATGGACGCTTTCTACGCAGCCATGCGGGAGCTTTGCCGGGCAAATGCAGAAAACTGATCTGAACTGAGAAAGGAGCGTTGCGATTATGATTACCTTCGAAAAGTGTCTCCCTCCCCTGCTGGCTCAGCGGGACCATAAGACCATGATCGGCCGCATTCAGGCCGCCATGAAGCAAGAGGGCTTTGAGTACATCATTCTAACCCACGTGCAGGACACCTTCTATGCCACCGGCTATATGCCCCTGATGCCCAGCGCGGTCTCCCTGGTCCCGGCGGAGGGAAATGCGGTGCTGATTGTCAGCACCCTGGAGAGCGAGGCGGCAGCCTGTCTGACGCCGGAAGAGGTGGAGGTCCGGGAGGTGCGCTCCTGGGTCTTTGTGGACGACGGGACCGAAGCCTCCCGCAGCGAAAAGGGCACCATCATTGACCCGGACGGTGCTGCCGGCGTTCTGTTAGACATCCTCACAAGAAGGCCGCTGCAGGGAAAGATCGGTCTCAATCTAGGAATCGTAGGCAAGCGGCTCTGGGACAAGCTCACGGAGCGTCTGCCTGCCTGTGTCTTCGCCGACTGCGCTCAGATGCTGCTGGATGTGCGGATTCTGAAAACACCCTGGGAAATTGACATGCTGCGCCTGGCAGCCCAGGAGGCAGAACAGGTTTACCGGATGATTGCGGACGAGATCAAGCCCGGCATGCCTGCCTGGAAAATCGACGCCATGTATGTCTACTTCTCTGCCCAGAGGAATCTCAGCCACGGCGCCATGAGCCGGCGCCACGTCTTTTTGACCTCGCAGGGCATATACTACGGTCTGTCCGGTATGCCGAGAGGTTATATCCTCCGGAAGGGGGACGTGGTAAAGCTGGATTCCGGCTTCCGTTACATGGAGCACACCTCCGACATTGCCAGAACCATCGCCGTGGGCGGCGAGGCCAGCGATCAGGTGCAGGAGGTCTATGACACTCTCTACAAGGGATATCGCGTCGGACTGGAGCTGCTGAAACCGGGCGTCCGGTTCCGGGATCTCTACTGGGCAATCCGCGGGGAGGTGGAAAAATCCCGCCTGATTCCCAGCTATCCCAGAGGCAACATGGGTCATTCCATTGGCTGCGGCCATCATGCCGAGGAGTATCCAACCATCTCCCGGGACCGGGAAATCCGCTTCCAGCCCGGGATGGTGGTCTGTGTTGAGACGCCCTATTCCGCAGTTGGACAGGCTCCGGTTCACGGCGGCTTTAACATCGAGGACACCTTCCTGGTCACAGAAAACGGTTACGAGGCCTTCACCACCGCGCCGGACAACATTTTCTGGCGCTGACCCCCCAAAAAACAGGCGCTGCCTCCGATCAGCTGATTCTGCTGATCGGAGGCAGCGCTTTGTGATTCGGCCTTGCCTGCGGGAGCTGTTTTTCAGATCCCTGCGGCCCGCTCAAGCTGGCGGTTGCGGAAATATACGGCAACGTCAGCCAGTACCATGGACAGGTTGATCAGGTAAAAGACGGCCTGGTAGGGCACGTTGCCGGTTTTGGCATAGTCGATAAGCTTCCAGACAATTCCGGCTCCATAGCCAACAGCCACCATGGACAGAAAAAACAGGCTTTTGCCCCTGCTGGTCCTGGCGCGCCAGGATTTCAGAATGGACGCGGGCCAGGACAGGCCGAAGCAAATCATCATCACAGCTTCCAGTACCTGGGACTCAGTCATCTATGCGACTTCCTTTCAATCAATTCCGTGTGCTTCCGGTTCAGAGCCTGCGGAGAATTTCCAGAAGCCAGGTCCAGGTCCGCCGGACCGATTCCACCCGCATCCGCTCTGCCGGGGTATGGGCGCCGCGGATTTCCGGGCCGATGCTGATACAGTCCAGCTCCGGAATCGCGGCGGCAAATACGCCGCATTCCGCCCCGGCATGGATCATCCGGCTGATCGGTTTTTTTGCGTACAGCGCTTCATAGGCCTTTTCGCAGCAAACTCTGAGCGGAGATTCTGCCCGGTATTCCCATGCAGGACAGCCCTCGGAGTAAGCTGCCCTTCCGCCCAGGGCGGCAGCCAGGCAGGCCAATCGCTCATTGAGCATGGTCTTCTGGCTGTCAAAGGCGCTGCGGATGCAGAACTCTCCCCGGATCTCCCGGTCTGTAACTCTCAGAAGGCCCAGGTTCCCGGAGGTCTGCGGCAGACCGGGAACCGCCTGGCTCATCTCCTCCACCCCCTGAACCCCGCAGACCAGCAGCGTGATCAGCCGATTGGTGGAATCTCTGTCCAGGACGGGGCCATCCGGCCTCCAGGGCTCGAGAACCAGCCTCAGCTCCGGATCTGCGGCAGCATATTCGCTGCGGAAGCATGCTTCCAGCTTCTGCACCTCCGCAGTCGGATCCGCCTGCTCCGGCAGCAGGAACCGAACCGTGCCCTCCGCGGCAATGGCGTTGTCGGCCTGGCCCAGTTCCGCCTCCGCGGCATAGAGCGCCGTTTCCCGGGACAGTCGGAAAAGAGTGCGTCCCATCAGCCGAGCAGCGCTGGCTCTTCCCCGGTGAATATCCATTCCGGAGTGGCCGCCCCGCAAGCCGGAGATTCGCAGCTCCCAGCCCCGGCCGGAGGTGAAAATCCGCCGGACCGGCAGGACGCAGCTGACCTTGTTTCCCCCGGCGCAGCCGACGTAAATGATGCCCTCCTGCTCTGCGTCCAGATTGATCATGCGCCGGCCCTGCAGCCCGGCGCAGTCCAGGGCCAATGCCCCTTTCATTCCGGTCTCTTCATCCACCGTCAGCACAATCTCCAGCGGCGGGTGCTCCAGCGTCGGATCGTCCAGCAGCGCAAGGCAGACGGCAACGCCGATTCCGTCATCCGCGCCCAGGGTTGTGCCCTCTGCCCAGACCCATTCGCCGTCGGTTTGAAGGCGGGGGCCCTCTGCCAGAAGGTCCCGGCCCGTCTCCGGCGCGGCAGCCAGCACCATATCCAGGTGCGCCTGCAAAATCAGCGGCGCGGCGCTTTGGCTGCTGCCGCGGCCGGGCTTGCAGATCACCACATTCCCAATTGCATCCCGCCGGCAGGCCAGCTTCCTCTCCCGGGCAAAGGCGAGGCACGCCTCCGCCAGCTGCTCCGTATGTCCGGAGCCATGGGGAAACCGGGACACCCAGGCAAACCACCGGAATACCGCCTTAGGCTCCAACTGCTTCCACACTGCTTATTCCTCCCTCCAATGCTTGGTATCTCCCGTCGGGCGGGAGATCTCCGGACCCAGAAGCTCCGGATTCAGCGGAATCAGATCCTCCGGCAGAAACCGACCGTCCTTCTGGATCAGAACGTCATCAAACCAGACCTCTCCCCCGCCGTACTCCGGCTGCATCCGGTATACCATATCCCAATGGATCCGGCTGACGTTCCCCTTCCCGCTTGCGGAATAGGCGTTGCCGGGGGTAAAGTGGAAGCTTCCGGAGGCTTTTTCATCAAACAAAACGGAATGAACCGGCTTTGTCACAAAGGGGTTGGTCCCCATCGCAAACTCGCCGATCCGTCTGGAGCCTTCGTCCGTGTCCAGGATCCCCTCCAGAGCCCCGGAATCCCCCTCCCGGCAGGATGCCGATACAATCTTCCCGGCCCGGAGCTCCAGGCAAACCCCGGAAAACCGCCGGCCGTTGTACTCTGTGGGCAGGTTGTAGCAGATCATGCCCTCCGCCGAGTCCGGCACCGGGGCTGTGAAAACCTCACCGGCGGGGAGATTGCGGTTTCCCCTGCAGACGCTGACCCCCATGTCCCGGACGCAGAACCGGAGATTCACATCCCGGCCCCGGAGGGTGACCCACCCGGTCTGCTCCAGTCTTTGGGCCAGGGGCTTCATCCGGTCGGCAAACCGGTTGTAATCCAGCAGGCAGCAGCGGTAATAGAACTCTGTGAAGCGCTCCGTGGACATGCCGGCGCTCTGAGCCATGGCCGCGTTCGGGACGGCAAGGGCAATCCACCTGGTGTGGGGCAGCCGGGTCTCAAAATGAACCGGCTTCTCATACCAGGTCCGATACAGGCTTGTCTGGGACCGGGGGAGGTCCGATTGGTCAAAGGGGTTGTCGCTGAGCCGCAGTCCGATGTAGACGTCCATGGCCCGCATGCGCGCCGTATCCCACTCTGCCTGGAGCCGGATCGTCTCAGCATCCGCCTCCGCAAGCCAGGCAGCCTGCAGATTATCCCTCATCTGGTGATAGAAGGGTCTTCCCCCGGCGGCGTAAACCGCCCGGATCACCGCTGCTCCAAGTCCGTCGTCCACGCCGGTGAGCTCCACCAGCACCTTCTCCCCCGGGCGCACGCCCAGGGCGGTGTTCACAATTACGTCGGCAAACGCCTGATGCTGTTCGGTCATTCTGCTACTCCTGTTCTGCCGCCGCGAAAGCTCCCTGCGGTGTTTTCCCGCAGGCTTCCTCCGTCAGGTACGCCGCGAACCACTCCAGCATCACGTCAATGTCGTGAAGCAGCTGTGAGACCTTCCTGCCGCCGTGGAAACAGCCCAGGTTCACCATCAGCTTTGTGGGAACGCCCCGCTCCAACAGCGCCAGATACATCTGCTGGGCCTGCTCCAGAGGGCATCGCTGATCCTTCTCGTGCTGAATCAGCAGCGTGGGTGTCTTCACCCGGTCCGCATAGCAGATCGGCGACTGCTTCCAGGCCAGCAGGGGGTCCTTCCAGGGGGTCGCCGCAATGACGTGGTCGCCGTACCAGCGCTCATCCGAGGTGCCGTGCATGCTGATCCAGTTGGAGATGGACATCCGGGGCACCGCGGCCCGGAACCGGTCCGTATGACCGACGGCCCAGTTGCTCATATAGCCGCCATAGCTCTGACCCGTGATGGCAAGGCGATTGCCGTCCAGCTCCGGACAGGCTTCCAGAACACGATCGGTAAAGCACATCAGCTGTTCAAAATCCGATTCGCCCAGCTGCCCCGTGACGTTCATAAACTCCAAACCATAGGTGGTAGAGCCCCGGGGATTGCAGAAGAACACAAAATAACCCTCGCTGCACCAGCGTTGGTGTTCCATCACAAAGCTCTCGTTAAAGCAGCCGTGGGGCCCGCCATGGACGTTCAGGATGCCGGGGTACCGTTTTCCGGATTCAAAATTCGTGGGCTTCATGACCCAGCCGCAGATTTCCTCGTCGCCGCACCGGACCGTCAGCGGCTCCGGTTTGCTGAAGGCGTAGGTCCGGTAGAGCTCATCGTTGTGGTGGGTCAGGCGGACAACCTCCCCCCTGTGCCACCGGTAGACCTCCTGAAGCCGGTTGGGCTCCCAGGCGGTAAACACCACATCCTCCCCCACGGGAATGGCCCTGGTGGGACAGACCCCGGGAGTCGCAAGGCGGGTGAAGCTGCCGTCGGGCTCCCAGCGGGCCATTTCCGGAACCGAACGCAGCGTGCGGGTGACCATGGTTTTCCCTTCCCGCTGCCGCAGGGACCCCAGCTCCCAGTCGGGCTCGGCGTCGGTCCGCAGATCTCCGCCCCCTTCGGAAACGGAGCGGATCCGGATCGCCGCGATTTTCGGTCCCGCCTCGATGGCCCAGGCGGCGTAATGAATCCGGCCACCGAAGCGGACGAAGGAGAACACATAGCAGTCATCCGTGCAAAGGACCCGGGTTTCTCCGGTCTGCCACAGGTACTTGCAGATACAGGCCTTTCCCGCGGCGTCCCGGTCATATTCATATCCCACAAAGAAGAATCCGTCCTCCGCCGGGATCACGTCCTCGCTGAAATAGGTCATATAGGTCTGCATCAGCGGTGCGGTCAGCTGCTTCAGTTCCTTCTGCTCGTTGTCCCAGAGGAAAAGAGCTCGGCGGTGCTTGTTGACATAGCCTGCCCCGTCTCCCATATAGGGATACTCGTCAAAGAATCTCCAGCCGGGGGCCTCCTTTTCCGCCTCCCGGTTGACGTCGGTATCAATCCTGGCCAGGAACCGGCTGCCGCCCAGATGGGAAATCTGCGCGCCGGGGCGAGGGATCCGCAGGCATTCCTCCGCCTCTCCCCCGGTAATGTCGATGGCATACAGCACCGTCGCGTCCGCCGCGGGCTCGCCCCGGATCCCGGAAAAAGCGACGTGGGTCTCGTCCAGCCAGAACGCGCCGTTGTCCCGGGTTCCGGAGGTCAGCCGCCGGGAATCGCCGGTGCGCAGATCCAGCAGCCACAGGCAGGTCTGGTATGCGTCCGCCGCGGGGTTCAGCCGCTGCAGGGTATATACGGCATGGGTTCCCGCCGGGGAGACCGTGAGGTTTTGAACATTGCGCAGCGCGTCATAATCTGCGTTACAGAATTTTTTCATGGGTAACAACCCGCCTTTCTCACAATTCTCTTTCCACGCCGGTCTCCGGAGAAACCAGGGGACGGTGCCGCAGGTACCGGACCAGGGTCTTTCCCCCCTCCGCCAGCACCTCCCGATCCGCCACCACCCTTGCCCGCCGCAGGAAATCCAGTGAGGCCCTGATATGGACCAGATGGGCTTCGGCGCATTTGCTCAGCCACTCGCCCCCCGCGGTTTCATCCGCTGCCTCCGCGGTAAACATCCCGCTGAAGATCCAGGGGCGGCTGACCGTCGGATAGGGATGCCGGGGATTGTAGGGCGAGGGGATCCAGTAATCCAGCATAGGGCCCGCCTGACTGCAGGGGAAGCACTCGTCCAATCCCTGCCAGGAATACTTCATGAACCTGCCGTTCCATTCTTCGGTGTCCCGCGCAAAGTCCCGGCAGCCCTCAAAGGCCCGGTCAATCCGGCTGCGCCAGGCCCGGCAGAACGCGGTATTGGAGGGGTAGTCCGGATCGTCTATGTGGAAATAAAAGGCGCAGAGCAGCGCACGGGGCAGCCAGAGGCCCCGATAGCCGGAAAGCTGACCGAATTGCTGGGGAATCTCATGGTGGGGAACCCCGTGGAGATCCAAAAACGCGTCCGGCAGCCATTCCTCCGCGATTCGGGTGAAGGCCAAGGCCTCGGTATGGATTGTGTCATGGTCAAAGTAATAGGGCATAAGATCCGCGCCCAGGGAATTGGTATAACAGGTCTGATGCTGCCAGGTGGGATGCTCCCGGCACAACTCCTCGTGCAGAGCCGCGCCGTCCACGTTTTCCATGGGCAGCAGAATCAGATTCATTTCCTCGGAGATGGTTCTGTATTCCGGGTTGGTGAAAAGCTCCCGGATCAGGTGGAAGATGGCGTTGGTGGCGGAGACCTCATTGGCGTGATGGCGTCCGTTGATCAGTACCGTGGGAAGAAGCTGGGCGCGCTTGACCCGGGATACCCATCCGGCTTCCCGGAGCGCCGGCTCTGCTGCGTAGATTTCTCTTCCCTGGTAGCTTCTGCCGGCCACAGTCACCCGCAAGCCCGGGACCCGGCTCAGCTGCCGCATCACCCGTCGGTACTCCTCATACCCCACAGGATGATCCAGCCACAGGTCGATCTCCTGGATCCCAAGGTCCGGAAGGGCCTCCGGCGGCTCCGGGAGCTTTGCCCAGAGGCACTCGCCCTTCTGCTCCAGACCCACAGCGCCCCAGCCCGCAAGCTTGCTGGCGAGGTCCGCAAAGCCCTCCTCCGTCAGCCGGGCAAGCGCCCGGAGCAGGGTCCGGTCCACCGGGAAACCACGCAGAAGAAAACGCAGCGTCAGTCGTTCTCTTTCCCAGCCCACGCCGGCGCAGAGGCATTCTGTCTCAGCCGGGGCAGAGCAATCTTCCTTTTCGCAGGGCATCCACAGGGACGCCTCCAGCGTCGGCGGACCGGGCCGCACATGGATGCGGGGCAGAATCAGCCCCGGAGCGTCCAGCCCTTTGACTCCGTGTTTTTTGCCCATCTGCAGGAAATAGGCCTGACCCACCTGGTGCAGGGCGTCCTCCAACACCTCGCCGGCAGAGATATGGTCCGATCTTTGCGGCAGTTCCCGTTCCGGGCCGCCGATCCCAATCTGAAGCTCCAGGCGTGTGAAGAAGGGCTGGCGCAGCGGGGAAAACGCCGCCTCCGCCGCCTTCTGTCCGACCCAGGGAAGCAGCTCCTCCTGGAACCGGGTCCAGATCCGTTCCGCGTCCGTGGCAATCCGCTGATTCAGAACGGCGGTTTCGTTGACACAGACCTTCAGAAAGCCGGTACAGGGCAGCGCCGGCCCACAGTCCGGCAGCTGATACAGAAACGGCGCCGCGCAGGTATGGACCGAGCATTCCTCCCGCAGGAGTCGCTTTCCTGCGGCGTCACAGGCAGAGGCTTCGTAGGTGACAGTGGGGGGAAGCTCGCCTGCCTCCAGGATGACGTTGTCCCGGGAGATTCCCAGGACCTGCGCCGCCAGCTCGTCGGCGGGATAGAGATCCGAGAGCCAGCGGGGCGGCTTTTCCGTATTCCGGTCCAGCGACTGCCAGTCGAATTCCGCTCCGTGCTCCGTTACGCACCGATGGATCCAGGGAGAAAAGCGGATCCGGACCCGGCTGACGCTGCCGAGGGCTGCCGCCTTCGGCGCAAACTCCTCTTCCAGCCAGCTCAAGCCCTGCTTGAACGCGCACCGGAGCCTTCCTTCCGTGAGGACGGCCCCCGCGCTTTGGACCCGGTCCCGGATTTCATCCAGCAAAGCCAGGCGCTCCGGCCTGTCCTGCCCGATGGCGCCCACAACGCTGACCCGATCCCCCGGCCACAAAAGCGGATAGACCCGCTGCATCAGCTCCCGCAGCTCCTGCTCTTCCCCCTTCAAGGACCAGCTGCGGCGTTCCTCCAGAATCGGATCCCGCCGGGTGTGAAAGACGGTGTCCGGAAATCTGGCCTGAAAGCGCGTCAGGTCGCCGTCGGGGCAGAGGCAGACCTCATCGGCTCCATGGCTCAGGATCCATGCGGCCTGACCGTCGGCCCGCCGCATCCGCAGGCTCCGGCGCAGATGCTCCGTCACGTGGCAGAGCCGCTCGCCCTCCGCCGCCAGGGGAAACTGCCGGCCCAGGGCCTCGGCAAAGCGAACCAGCTCCTGTCCGCTGCCTGTCAGCAGGATTCGCTTCTCGGGCACAGTCTTCTCCAGCTCCAGAGCCGGAGCCCTTTCCGCCCGGCGGAAAACCAGGAGATTGCCCCGGGGCTGTCTGCTGATGAGCGGGCAGGCAGCGCTCGTCGTCTCCATGCCAAAGCGGGCAGCCAGAATACAGGCCGCCTGACACAGGGCGTCGTCCGGCTCCGTCTCAAAGTAAAAGCTGCAGTCCAGCCGGTCGGGCAGGCCGTCTCCGTCCTCATCCTGAAGCAGCCAGCCCTTCTCAAAGAGCAGCTCCAGTCCGCCGGTCTTTCGGGCCGCGGACTTCGGTGCGTGGGCAAGCGCGGAGCTGTAATCCGCCGGCCCGGGAATCTCCTTCCCGGTTTTCGGAAGCAGGTCCCCGGCAAGCTGTTTCCAGACCTCCCCGGGAGACTTGCCATCCGGCACCCGGATGACGTTGGGCGCGTCCGGCCCCTTCGCGCCGATCTGCAGGTAGACCGTCTCCGGCTCCGGCGCTTCGTCCGGCCTGTGGAGAAAGGGAACAGGCAGCACCGGAGAACAGAAGCCGATCAGGTGCGACACCTCCACCGCCAGAAGCCTTTCTTCGATTCCGGCATTACGATCCAGAATCAAACCGTATTTTTTCATAGAGTCTCCTCATTTGATTGGGGCGCAAACAGCACACAGCTGACTTTATGGCCCGGCTCCACCTCATGCTCCGGGATGTCTCCCTTTAGGCATGCCTCAGTGCAGTTGGGACACCGGGACGCGAATCTGCAGCCCGGCTTGGGATTGATGGGATTGCCGATCTCTCCCTTCAGCAGCTCAAACTGCCTGTTTCTGGCCTCCAGGGTCGGCTCCGGGAGGGCAGCCAGGAGGGCTTTGGTATAGGGATGGCAGGGGTTCTCAAAAATCTGGTCGCTGGTACCCAATTCCACGCATTTGCCCAGATAAGTCACCATGATGTTGGTGCTGATATGCTTGACCACGCCCAGATCGTGGGTGACGAACATGTAGGTCAGTCCCATCTCATCCTGCAGATCCATCAGCAGGTTCAGGATCTGAGCCTGGATGGAGACGTCCAGGGCGGAAACCGGCTCGTCGCAGACAATGAAGTCCGGATCCAGGGCCAGGGCCCGGGCAATGCCGATTCTCTGCCGGCGGCCGCCGTCCAGCTCATGGGGGTAAGCGCCGGCAATCCGTTTGGCCAGGCCGACGGTGTCCATCAGCTCCGCTACCCGCTTGTAGCGTTCCTGTCGATTGGAGCAGGTGTGGTTGATCACCATCGGGTCCGCAATCAGATCCGCCACGCACATGCGGGGATTCAGAGAGGAATAGGGATCCTGGAAGATCATGCTCATTCTGGTGTGGAGCTGACGGTTTTGTTTCCGGGTGAGACTTGCCATATCCCGGCCCCGGAACAGGACCTTCCCCTCCGTGGGCTCATGCAGGCCGATTACCGTGCGGCCCAGGGTGCTTTTCCCGCAGCCGGATTCTCCCACCACGCCCAGGGTCTGGCCCTGAAGGATCCGGAGGTTGACGCCGTCCACCGCGTGAAGGAAGCCCTTCCGCACCTTATAATATTTCTTCAGGTCCACGGTCTCAATCACCGGGACAGTATCGTGCTGATTCATACCTTCTCCCCTCCGAACAAATGGCATCTGATGATGTGTCCGTCCCGCTCCGTCTCCGGCGGCTCCTGCTGCCGGCAGGCTTCCGTGCAGTGGGGGCACCTGGGAGAAAACTTACAGCCTGTGGGCAGATTGGAGGGATCCGGCATCAGACCGTCAATGGGCGACAGGCGCCTGGCCTTGCTTTTGAGATCCGGAATCGCGCCGAACAGGCCAACCGTATAGGGATGATGGTCCCCGGGGCCGTAGATCTGCTCCACCGAGCCGTATTCGATGATTTCGCCCGCGTACATGATAGCCACGTCGTCGCAGGTGCGAACCACAACCCCCAGATCATGGGAAATCATGATCATCGAGGTTCCCAGCTGTTCCTTGAGTCTGGAGATCAGGGCAAGGACCTGGGCTTGGATGGTCACATCCAGGGCTGTTGTGGGCTCGTCCGCGATCAGGATGTCCGGGCGGCAGGCCAGGGCTATGGCAATGACCACCCGCTGCTTCATCCCGCCGGAGAACTGCAGCGGATAATTGTTCTTTCGCTCGGCGGGGATTCCCACCAGCTCCAGAACCTCCTCGACCCGGCGGTTCACCTGTTCCTTCGTCATTTTATCCGAGGCGTGATTGCGAATTGCCTCCGCAATCTGGTTCCCCACGGTCATGATGGGATTCAGCGCGGTCATGGGATCCTGGAAGATCATGGAGATGATTGAGCCTCGCATCATACGCATGTGGCTCTCGGGAAGCTCCAGGACGTTGTCCCCCTTCAGCCGGATCTCACCGTTGGGGATGACGCTGACCCGATCCGGCAGCAGCCGCATCAGCGCCAGGGCGGTGCTGGTTTTGCCGGCTCCCGTCTCTCCCACCAGGCCGAGGGTCCTGCCCTTCTCCAGGGTGAAGCTGATATGGTTCACCGCATGAACCACAGAACCGCCGGAGTGATATTCCACCGACAGGTCCCGGACCTCCACCGCAGGGACCCGATCCTTTGACTGTCTGCTTTGTGCTTCCATATCTCTCACCTCAGTCTTTCAGTCTGGGATCCAGCGCATCCCGCAGGCCGTCGCCGATGAGGTTGATGCTCATGGCGGTTAACACAATGAACATACCGGGAATGATGGCGTAGGCAGGCGCCAGCCGCATGTATTGCCTGGAGTTGGAAATAATGGCGCCCCATTCGGGTGTGGGCTGCTGGACGCCGAAGCCCATAAAGGAGTAGCTGGCAGCAGCCAGAATGGTGCCGGAAACAGAGCCGGCCAGCATGATGATGATCGGGCCGATGGCATTGGGCAGTACATGGCGGAGGATGATTCGGAAGCTCCCGGTGCCATAGGATTTCGCGCACTGCACGTATTCCATGTCCGTCAGATTCAGCACCGTGGACCGCACAAAGCGGGCATATCCCGGTACGCCGCTGATCATCAGCGCGTAGATCAGATTCTGCATGCCCTGGCCCAGGGCCATCACCAGCACCATAATCAGGAGCATGCCCGGGATGGAGGCGATCACGTCAAAGAACCGCATCACGATGTTGTCCAGCCAACCGCCGAAATACCCGCAGGCAGCCCCGATAAAGGCGCCCACCGCAAGGGAAAGAATCGTGGCAAAAATGCCGATGGAAAGAGAATACCGGCTGCCGTGGACCAGGCGGGCAAACAGGTCCCGGCCCAAATTGTCCGTGCCGAAGAGATGGGCGGCAGAGGGGCTTTCCAGCGGAGCGCCGCTGAAGGCGTAGCACTGCTCCTCATCGATAATGACGTCCGCGAAAATGGCGATCAGCACAATGATCAGAAACAGCACCAGGCCGATCATGGCCGGCTTATTCCGCCGGAACAGCCGCCAGATTTCCTTCCCCCGGCCGCGTTTCAGATCAGAAAATTCCGTTTGTTTTTTCATGGCGGCCTCCTGTCAACGAGTCAGTTTTGCCTTAGCTCTGGGATCCACCAGGGCCGTAATCACGTCCAGCATTACCACAAGGAAGCAGAAGATCGCAGCGAGAAATACCGTGGCCGCCATAACCATCGGCACGTCCTTGGAATTCACCGCTCTGATGATGACGGTGCCCAGTCCCGGCATGCCGAAAACGGACTCCGCAATCACCGTGCCGCCCAGCAGCATGCCGAAGCTGATACCGATCTGGTTCAGCACGGGGAGCATGGCATTGAGGAAGGCGTGCTTCCAGATCACCGTCCCCTCCGCGCAGCCCTTGGCCCGGGCCGTCCGGACAAAGTCCTGGCGGATGGATTCCAGCATGGTGGTTCTGGTCAGGCGCTGCAGAGATGAGGCGGAAAGAATACCGGCGCAGCCCACCGGCAGCACATAGCTCTTCCAGCTCTCCGCGCCGCTGGACGGGAGCCAGCCCAGGTACAGGGAGAACACCAGCAGCGCTACCATATATACCCAAAAGCTCGGGAAGGCGGAAAAGGAAATGCTGATGACCCGGACAATATTGTCCAGGGCGGAATACTGCTTCACCGCGGATAAAACGCCCAGGGAGATTCCGATGACGGAATAAAGCACCGTCTGCAGAATCGCCAGCTTCAGCGTATAGGGGAAGTTGCTCATGATCGTATGAATGACCGGCGTGCCGTCCTTATAGGAATTACCGAACTGCAGCTGGACCAGGTCCTTCAGGTAGTTTCCGAGTCTCTGGAAGAATGGCAGATGATATCCCAGTTGATCATTGAGCAGGTCCACCTGCTCCTGGGTTGCCATGGGGCCCAGCATCCGGCGTCCGGGATCTCCCGGAATCAGATTGATGATGGAAAAGACGATGATCGCCACGCCCAGAACAATCGGTATGATCAAAAGCAGCCGTTTGATCACATATTTAGTCATCTTGTTCTCCTTTTTACAGGCAGGCGGCACAGATATCACAATCTGTGCCGCCTTGGTTATCAATGGACTTATCTGACGGCAATCATGTCAACGCCGTTCCAGACAGGCGGGATGCTCCAGCCCTTGCGGAATACGACAAACTGGCCGGGAATACCCAGGTTCATATTGGTATGCTCAGAGGCGACGATGTTTAAGGCCTCCGTGAGCAGACGCTCAATCTCCGTGTCGTCCTTCTCCACCTGAAGCTTGCCGATGATCTCATCAACCTGGGGATTGCTGAACTTGTTGAAGTTATAGGGCTGATCGGAGCCATAGTAGTTTCTCAGGTTTTCAAAGGCGCTCTGGCCGCCGGAGCCGGAGGTGATGCCAAGGCCGAACTGGCCGCCCATCAGCATCTGAACAAAGGTATTGGTCTCATAGGAGGTGACCTTCGCGCTGATGCCCACATCCGTCAGATACTGCTGGATCATCTCGGCGCTGCCGTTGTTGCCGCCGATGATCTCGCCCACATCGACAGGAACGGGCAGCCCGCTTTCCTTCACCAGCTCCCGGGCCTTCTCGGGGTTATATTCGTAGACCTGCACGCCGGAAGGAATCTCCCGCTCCAGGGTGGCAAATACCAGAGTGCTGTCCTTGCTGGAAACGTAACCGCTGCAGGTGACCTTCCGGATGGCCTCGTAGTCGATGGCATAGGAGATGGCTTCCCGGAGTTTGTCGTTGTTCAGAGGCTCCGTGTTTTTGTTCAGAAGGAGCTGAACGGGAACCTGAGAAACCGTCTGCTTGTTCTCCAGATTGGGATCGTCCTTGACCAGGGAGTAGTTGGTTCCGCTGAGCTGTCCCACGTCCACCTCGCCCTTCTGCAGGGCAATGACCAGGGTGCTGGGATCGGTAATGGTACGCACGTTGACGGTCTTGACAACGGGCTTGTTTTCGCCCCACCAGTTGTCCTTCAGCGTCAGGGTCATGGTGCCGGCAGTCTCATCCAGGGCAGTCAGCGTGTAGGGACCGCTGCCCACGGGGTTTTTGATGTAGGCGTCCTTGTCGGCGTCATAGAGGTCTACGTTGTAGATGGCAACCATGTACCAGCAGTTGGGAATACCGGGCCAGGCGTAGGCCAGATGGAACACCACGGTGTTCTCATCCCGGACCTCAATGCTGTCCACCATGGAAACGTAGCTCATGGTGTAGGGGTTTGTCTTGTGGCGCTCGAAGCAGGTTTTCACATGCTCCGCGGTGACCTTGTCGCCGTTGGTGTAAACAGCGTTTTCGTTCAGGTGGAAAACCCAGGTCAGATCGTCCTCCTGCTCCCAGCTTTTTGCCAGATTGGGACGGCAGGAAATCGTCAGATCATCGTTGACCACCACATCTGCCAACGTGCTGTAGACGTTGGTAAACAGCGTGCTCTGGCTGGTGATATACCAGTTGAGCGGGTCGTAGTCCGGAATCGGAGCGGTATTAACCAGATTAATGGTGTCCTTTGCCATCTCGCCGGATCCGTTTGGGTTTTTGCTGCAGCCTACAAGACAGATCAGCAGCAGGGCCAGCACCAGTGCAAGCGTTCTCTTCATAATAATGCCTCCATTTCTTCCTGACCTTTTATTGCATTTTCGCTACCATGGTAGCTTGTATACTTATTCTACTCTGCCTTTGTTTTCTTGTCAATCCTTATTCCGCAGTTTTTTGTGCTCTGCGCGATTTTCTCCAATTCAGCAAGAAAGCGCCCCGAATTTTTGTGTATTTTCCACGAAAATTCGGGGCGCCTTCTTGGGAAGACGGGCCTGGCTCAGTCTATATTGACATTTCCAAACGGTATATTCGGATATACATCCATACACAACCACCGCAGCGCATCCTCCAGCTTCTGCTCCAGCAGTGCGTCAATGATCTTCCTGTGCCGCTCTGTGACCTCCGATTGATCACTCTTTGAGGTGTCGATTTCGCTCCGATCCGGCATCTGCTCATCCAGATAACTGCTCCCGCGATACACAACAGCCTGTTCGCCCCGAATCATCAGGCCGTGCAGGCGCTCGATATAGGCGACAAGAATCTCATTGCGGGAGAGCTTTGCCAGTTCATAGTGAAAGGTCATATTGGCAAAGTAAGCCAAATCCGGATTGTCATATTTCCGGTCGATCAGCGCGTAGAGCGAGCGGAACTCCTCGGCGTAGGCCGTATGGTAGGCCTGCTTGAGGGCCGCCGCCTCCAGAACATAGCAGCAGTACCGCATCTCGTTCATCTCCCGCTCTGTTGGCAGACGGACGATATACCCCTTGCTGGGGTACTTGTTCAGGAAGCCCTCGGATACCAACCTTCCGGCAGCCTCCCGGGCCGGTGTGCGGCTGCAGTGATACCGATCCGCCAGCATCTGCTCGCTGAACAGCTCACTGCTGGGCAGCTTGCGCAGCATCAGGTCTCTTTTGATCTCCCGGTAAACCCGCTCTGTCAGGTCTTTTCCTTTCATCTGGTTCCCCTTTCCAATGTGCCTCACGTTGGTCCGCTTGTTTTCTGATACAATCATTATATCAGAACAGCAGCAAAAAGCAAGTGTCTGGGCAGAAATAATGATCCTACCCGCCGGCCTTGGCTGATTCGCCGCCTTGCTCCTGTTTCGCGGAAAGGAAGCTCAGCCAGGTGCCGCGGGTAAAGCGCCGATGATAGACAGCAGCGCGGACAGCGCTGTCAATGCCCTGCGTCAGGGCAATGGCATAGGCGCCCCATCCGAGTTTGACGCCCAGAAGCCAGGTCCCCAGGACCCGGATCGACCAGGCTGTAGCGGAGGAGAGAAACATGGCAAACCGGGCGTCCCCCACGGCCTTGAAGCCGTTGGGCAGAATAAAGCTGCCGTGCTGCACCATCGCAAAGGGCGCGTAGATTGCCAGCATCCCGGCACCGACCCGGATCACATTCGGATCCCGACTGAACAGCATGGAGCCCGGATATCCCAGCAGCAGATGCGCCGCGGCGACGGGTATCGTCCAGATCAGCGTTTTTCGGTAGATATACCGGAGTCCGCCCTCCAGCCGCGCTCTGCCGCCCTCCCCCGCACATCGGCTGATGACGGGAATCGTGAGGTAATACAGGGCCATGGTGGGCACATTCAGGATTCCGTTTACCGAGTTAAAGACGGAGTTGCCCGAGATCATCACCTTTCCCATACCGGCCAGAAACACCTGAAGAATGATCCTGCTGCCGTTGAACATCAGGTTTTCCGCAGAGGCGGGAAAGGCAATCCCGCTGAGTCTGCGCAGATCCCGGCCGGTTTCCCGTCCGAATTCAACGCTGGGCCGGCAGATAAATTGCCGGCCCAGAACGGCTGCCAGCGAAATCGCAGCCGCCAGCGCCACGGAGAGCAGATAGGACAGCGCAGCGCCGCGGATACCCAGATGGAATACCAGGGCAAACACCAGGTTAAACACAATACTGGCGGCATTCAGGACCACACTGATGTACATCGGGCGCTTCGTATCTCCCGCGCTGCGCATAAAACCGCAGCACTGAAAATACAGGAACCACAGGGGCGGCGTGAGCGCGGTGTAGGAGAAATACAGCATGGAGCTTTCAATGACCTCCGCCTCCGCCCGTCCGAAGAGAAGGTGAATCACCTGCGCCCGGAAGATCCAGATCAGGGCCGTCACCAACAGACTGACCGAACCGCCCAGAAGCAGCGCCGAGGCCGCTGACCGAGCCGCGTCCTTCTTTCTTCCCGCGCCGGCAAACTGGCCTACCAGCACGGTGCCGCCGATGGCAAACGCCTGAAACAGATTCATCAGAACGCTGTTTACCGTGTTGATCTGTCCGACTCCGGCGATGGCTGCCGTGGAAATGAAGCCCATCACAAATACATTGATGTTTTCCAGAAAAATTGCCGCAATCTGCTCCACCAGCATTCCGGGCAGCATACGGCGCAGATCCAGCGCAACCGTACGGTTTTCCTCCATGCCCTCATACCGTTCCAGCCGACGGCGAAGTACCTTCCACATACCCGTTTTCCTCCGTTTCCGTCCAGGGATTTCAGTCTTCTTTTACAAGTCTGCCTTCCCGGATCACCAGATCCGGCTTCCGGTACATGGCGGAAATATCCAGGTCCGGACAGCCGTTTACCAGAATCAGGTCGGCGGCCAGCCCCGGCTTGATCTGCCCCGTGACCTGCTCCAGGCCGCAGAGGGCGGCACTGTAAACAGTAGCCTGCTTCAAAAGCTCCAGGTTATCCATTCCGCAGTATTCCTTCCGCATGCGGAATTCCAGTCCCGGAAGCTTTTCCTGATCCTCGATGGGGGTATCTGTTCCGAAACCCATCATCAGGCCGGCCCGGTAGGCGGCTGTGATGCTTTTCCGGTTAGCCTCCAGCAGCGGGCGAAGCATCGTCGCCTTCTGGTCCCGGGTGAAGCCAGGGGTCGGAAGATCAGCGCTCAGAACCGCCAGCGTCGGTACGATATGGGACGGACTGTCCTTCAGCCGCTCGATGTCCCGCTCCGTGATCCGGGAAGCATGCTCAATGGTGTCCACGCCTTTGTCAATGCACATGGTGATCGCGCCGGCGTCGTGGGCGTGAACCGCCACCCGTTTGCCCCGCAGGTGCGCAATCCGTACAACCGCCTCCAGTTCCTCCGGCAGTAATTCTGAGGGCTCCCCCGGCGCGTAGAGCTTTACAAAGTCAGCGCCGCCGCCGATTTCTTCCTTGGCCGCCCGGGAAAACTCCTCCGTCCCGGATACATAGCGCAGAAAGCAACTGGGATCTGCCGGCGTATCCGAAGCAGTCGGCCGCAGAATCATGCCGCCGCTGACAATCCGGGGACCCAGAAACAGACCTTTCCGGATGGCTTCCCGGACCCAGACGGACAGCCGCTTCGGCGAGCCCATGTCCCGGATGGTGGTATAACCGTTGAACAGATATCGCTTTGCGCTCAGGCTGGAGTGGATCATAAGCTTGAAATCGTTGAGCCGGATCACACCGTTGTAATAGTCCCAATTCAGATGGGCATGCAGATCAAACAGGCCCGGGAGCAGGGTCTTCCCTTCGCAGTAAATTGTGTGATCCGCAGTGACTCCGGCGGAAACTGTCCCGGCAACCTCGGTGATGACCCCGTCCCGGATCAGAACCTCCCCCTGTTCTCCGGCATATCCGCCGGAGAGCTCTGGAATCAGGCGGCAGTTTTTCAAATACAGAACCATCTAATCCCCTCCTTTTATTACCATGGTAGCTGCCATGTTTGTGATTGCATCTTAGCACAGAATTTCTGCGATGTCAAGACTGCAGCAGAAATCAGTCGTCAGAAGAACGTTCAAGCAAAAAAGAGACCCACTACCGTTGGATAGTGAGTCTCTTGCAGAAAAACGACGACTTATCCCTTTTGCTTTGCGAAATAAGCTTCCAGATTGCCCAACTCTTTTTCGCGCAACTCCTTCGTCACATCAGCATAAATGTTCATGGTAGTCGAGATATCCTGATGCCCAAGGATATCCTG
>JAEEGL011884865.1_pt1 | contig 28324 bp, 14 predicted proteins | sample 9134231 | NCBI WGS metagenome assembly JAEEGL01 (sample SAMN16246548, study PRJNA631951) | gut metagenome | biome: gut microbiome; feature: rumen; material: fiber-attached | host: Bos | place: Iran: Karaj | collected 2018-10
ATCTCAGCGCTGTGGTCAACAGAGACGGCCACATTGTCGTTCTGTGTGAAAGTCTGCTTACCAGCACGTTCACGGAGCACATTTACGAGTGTGCAAGCCTCGTTATACATATTCAGTTTCACAGCAGCCTCAGCAGCGATGAGATAGAACTCGGAGAACTTGGCAATGTTCCAAGGACGCGGGCTACCACCGTGGACCTTTGAACCGAGACCACCTGCGTTGTCGGTACGATAGATACCAATCTCCCAGTTGATGGGGTACTTCTTGCGGCTGATGTGGTTCACAGCCACTACAAAGTCAGGACGTCCAGGCATTTCACCAAAGCCCAGTTTGCCATCGGCACCGGTATAGTTGATTTTGCTGTCCTCGCTCTCAGGCACCCAGCTGAAGTAAACCTCATTAGGTCCTACCTGCATACCGTTGGCACCGAACACATAAGGCTCAGTATTTCCAGCCTTCTGCCAATTGGTGTGATAGCGCAGCGTGAATGTAGCATCGTAGCGTGAGTCGATAGCCTTGACAGCATCTTCCCAAACGCCACCTTCCATGAAGTTGTCGGCGATAGGAGCCATACGGGTCCAAGGACGGCCGAGGGCCTGGACAGCCTCACGCTGGATGGGGTTGATTACTGCACCAGAGGCAGCCTTGGCGGTCATCTCGGTGTAGTTCCAAGTTTCCATCCAGTAAGCGAAGTTCTCGGGAGAGCCACCGCTACCCCAACCATAGCCGGAACCACCGTTACCGAACTTCTCGTCCTCATCGTGATCAGCATAAAGCATAATCTCGGAGTTGCGGTCGTTGGTAGCCACGTTCACGTCGTAGAATGTAGGCTGCAGTTTGTACGGTCCAGGATTGTTGATGGCTTGCATTGCCATATCATAAGCCTTCTTGAAATAGTTCTGTGCCTCACCGCTGTTACGGTTGCACTCAGGATAGGTAGGAATCTTGTTAGGATTCTCCAGCCACCATGCGTAGGTCAGGTAAGCCTTGGAAAGATACAGACGAGCGAGGTTCTTGGTAGCCGTACCAGTGAGACGGGGATTCTCAGGCAGGTCGGCGAGAGCCTTCTCCAGGTCAGGGAAGATACATTTCTGGTACACCTCATCCACGGTGTTGCGAACAGATGTTCTGACGGTAGAAGTATTGAACTTCAACTCACCGGCACCCAGATCCAGGGGCACGCCACCATAGGTCTGCACGAGGATGAAATAGTCGAAAGCACGGAAGAAGTAAGCTTCAGCAAGGAGCGCATCACTAATGCCGGCATCAGCTCCGTTCTCAATGATTCCACTGGCGGTATTTATATTGGCGAAAGCAGCTCCCCAGCATCCACCAGCAATACTGTTGCTGGGATTCATTGAGCCGACACCAGACAAGTCGGCATCCTTGAAGTTACCGTCAGCCGACTGTGCCCATGTATACTCATCGGTACCTGTCTCGAGGCTGTTCAGGTAATAACCGTTGCCATAGAAATAGCGCAGGTGAGCATAGAGCGATGTCAGACCGCCCTCGATACCCGTCTTCGTAGTGAAGAATGTGGGGTCAAACTGGCTGCGCGGCTGCTCATCGAGCACATCAGAGCAAGAGGTCATCGTTGCAGAGAGACCACAGCAAAACAATCCCGCAGCAAGTATATATTTTACGCTTTTAGTAATCATAATTCTTAAATATTAAATATTTATCCTTTTGTTAGAATGTAACATTAATACCGAACATAAAGTTGCGGGTTGCCGGTGTGTTGTAACCAACGATAGGCATTCTGTGTTTGCCTGAGTACTCGCCGAATGCGACTGCAGTATTCTCATTGGCCCATGAGTTGGTTTCAGGATCAAGTCCGCTCTCGTTGTTGAACGGTGAGAACAGCACGAAGGGATTCTGAATGGTAGCGTAGAGACGCAGGCGGCTGATACCGAAGTCTTTTACGGCTTTGAGATTGTCGAAGTTGTAGCCGAGGGTGATGGCACGCACCTTGAGGTATCCAGCGTCGAAATAGCCGAGGGTAGAACCATATTTGGGGTTATCACCACTCTGGATGCCACCGGGTTTCGGATACTTGGCACCCGTGTTGCTCTCTGTCCAGTAATCGACGTCGAGCTGTCCGCGACGACCAGTCAGCATATTGAGATAACCATTGGAAGAATGGATGGCGCTAATGAGCTTGCCACCAATCTGGAAGGCACCGATTACGGTAAGGTCAAATCCCTTATAGCCCACTGTGGTGTTGAAACCACCAATGAGGTCAGGCTCCATGCTCATGATGCGGCGGTCGTCGGCACCGATGGCACGAGTTGGAACACCGTTTTCATCGAGCACATCATCATTGTACTTGACCTTTATCATACCAAGGTTGCCACCGGGCTCCAAAATATCGAGGTTAGTGGTCTTGGTACCGTCTTCGAGTGTCACATCGTAAACGTCCTCTGCATTCCACAGTCCGTCATACTCATAGTCGTAGATAACATCGATAGGATAGCCTACGAACCAGCGGTTGCCCTCATCTCTTTCCTTCTGAACCTTTCCGTCAGGAGTAACGGTATCAGTTCCGGTAAGTTTGGTCAACTTGTTGCGGTTAGCATAGAGGTTGATACCAGCCTCCCAGTTCCATCCGTTCTTATTGTCGATGATAACGCCATTGAGAGTGAACTCAAAACCTTTGTTCTCGGTGTTACCGATGTTGCCAGTGAAGCTACTCACACCAGAGGTGGAAGGCATGGAGACATCGAGTAGGATGTCGTTGGTCTTCTGGGTATAGTACTCAAATGAACCATAGAGTCTGCCATTGAAAAGAGAGAAGTCGAGACCAAAGTTCCAAGTCTTTGAATACTCCCATCCCAGTTCGGGATTAGGCAGAGCGTTTACATAGTAACCAGCCATATATGTGCTGCCGAAGTTGTAGTTGCGCACTGCAAGTCCACCAAGTGTAGAATACGGATTGATACTTTGGTTAGAAGTCTCACCATAACCGATGCGGAGCTTGAGGCTGTTGATCCAAGAGAGGTCCTGCATGAACTCCTCGCGTGCGATGTTCCAACCAACGCTCACTGCGGGATAGGTATGCCACTGATGGCCTTTGGCCAGACGTGAAGAAGCATCAGAACGAACAGCTGCGGAGACCATGTACTTGTTGTCGTAAGAATACATGACACGCCCCATCCAAGACATCAGACCACTCTGCCAGTAGTTGTAGTTGTTGAGGTTAGCCTGACCTACAGCCTTGTCGAGAGCATAGTACTGGAAGTAGTCAGCAGGAATATCCTGTGCGGAGCCACCTGTAGACTCGTATGTGGTCTGCTCGGCAGAGTACATACCTACCACATTCACATTGTGCTTATCAGCGAATGTGCGGTCAAATGTAATAAGGTTCTCAACAGCCCAGTTGCGGGTCTGATTCTCTGAAATCCAACCGCTATTGACGGCATTGGCATCCTTGTTGTTGATACCCGTACCAGTGAATCCGCCACCTTTTGATGAACGGAAGTTCAAACCGATGTTGATGCGATAGCTCAGACCTTCAACCCACGGGCACTTCACCTCACCAAACAGGGTGTTGTAGGTACCGATACCCTTGTTCTCGCTGAGCCAGTAATCCTTATCTCTCTTCACCGTCTCTTTGGTCACCACAACCTGGTCATCGGCAGGCAGCGTGTTATAACGCTTCAGGTTGCCGTTCTCATCGTAGGGACTTGACAGCGGAGTAGAGCTAAGAACATTATACATATTATTAACACCTTCGGTGACGCGATAGCTGGTATTGGTGCTGAGTCCGAAGCGGAACCATTTGCCCACCATCTGGTCGAAGTTACCACGAACAGAAACACGGTCGTAACCCTCAGTGGGAACAACAGACTCATCGCGATAATAGCCAGCACCGAAGCTGTAGCTGCCGCCATTGGTACCGCCAGCCACACTTACGTCATGGTTGTGGCCGATACCCGTCTGGTAGTAGAGGTCCTGCCAATCGGTATTGGTATCATTGCTCTCGTCAAGAGAGTTCTGGTACTTTCCGGCATACTCACGGAATTTGGCGAATGTGGGTCCATCCATCATGGGATACTTGTGGAAGACCTTCTTGATGTTGACATAGCCGTTGTAGGTAACCTTTGCGGGAGTACCCTGAATACCTTTCACTGTGGTGATGATAATCACACCGTTGGCACCGCGGCTGCCATAGATAGCGGTAGCAGAAGCATCCTTGAGGATGTCCATCGACTTGATGTCGGCAGGGTTGATATCCGAGAGCTGTCCCATGAAGGGAATACCGTCGAGCACAATCAGCGGGTCATTGGAAGCACTGAGCGAGCGCTGGCCACGGATACGGATCTGCATTTCGGCACCAGGCTTTGATGAAGTTTGAGTCATGAGCACACCAGCCACACGTCCTTGCAGAGCCTGTGCGGCGTTGGTGGCAGCAATTTGGTTCAGTCTCTCACCAGTAACATTGGCGACAGAACCAGTAACGGCCTCACGGCGCTGTGTACCATAACCGATAACGACCACCTCATTGAGGTTGCCGCCCTCAGCCTCAAGCAAGATATTGAGGTTTGACTGGTTGCCCACTTTCACTTCCTGTGTGACATAACCCACATAGGAAATAACCAATGTGGCACCAGGGTTCACGTCGATGCTGAAATTACCATCGAAATCGGTCACGACACCATTGGTGGTGCCCTTCTCAAGGATGGTGGCTCCAATGAGGGTACCCTCAGAGTCGCTGACACGTCCTGTCACTTTCTTGGCCTGCTGGACCTCGTTGACCGAGTTTGACTCGGGCGCTGCTGCCATGGCCGGTGTGGAACCGGAAAGCCCGATGAACGAGCAGAGGCCCACAAGACAAATAGTTTTTCTTAAGTTCACATGCATAGCAATTGTTTTTTGATGTTAGTTTTATTGAATAGGTGTCCGAAATATTTTATGAACTGAAAGATTTACAAGAAATATATCAGGTTTTTCATTACAATGCGGTGCAAAGGTAAGACAATAATTGTTTCACACTACCAATGAATGTTTCAACAATGTATGAAAATGTCTCATATAGCAAAAAGATAAAATAAAAGGTACATTTACATAAAAAAGCAGATTTAAACAAATGTATGATACATTTTTACCATCTTAATGGGATGAAATTACTTTTTTCGGCCTTAACAACAAGGAAGACTTCATTTTAGGGATTGTCAGCATACTCCGTGGGCGTCTTTCCATAATATTTCTTGAAGACAGTGGAGAAATAGGTCTGGTTGTTGAACCCCACGGCATAGGCGACCTGTGTGATATTGATTTTCCCCTCCCGAATGAGTCGTGCTGCCTGTTGCAGTCGCAGGTTACGGATAAACTCGCCAGTGGAGATACCTGTTATTTCTTTCATTTTGCGATGCAGCTGGGCACGGCTGATACCCACCTCCTCTGTGAGTTTCTCCACATTGAAGTCGGGGTCCTTCAAGTTCTCATTGATGGTTTTCATGATACGCTCCATAAGTGCATCGTTGTTGCCCTTGACCTCCACTTTCTCCATTTTGTCTTCCTGGTTTTGTGCTCCTGTGAACTTACCCCTAAGCCTACGCACATTGTCGATGATATTGTCGACAAGGATATGCAGTTCCTCCATGTTGAACGGTTTTGCCAAGTATGCATCAGCACCTTTTTTCAATCCCTCAAGACGGTCACTGACCTCTGCTTTCGAGGTAAGCAAGACCACCGGAATATCGCTGATATTGGGATTTCCTTTGAGTTGTCTCAGCAGGGTAAGGCCGTCCATCTCCGGCATCATCACATCACTAATGACCAAATCATAAGAATTGTCGCCCGAGAGGAGCATCTTGAGTGCCTCCCGACCGTTGGAGGCCATATCAATCCTATACCACTGTCCCAATTCATTTTTGATATAACGTGCCACTTCCAAATCATCATCGACCACCAGCAGCCGGAAATTTTTGGAAGCCTGCCTTTTGGAACCATTTTTCTGTTCACTTCCGTCTATTTCTATCTCCTCTGGCTTGAGATGGGCATTTCCAAGAGGGATGCGTATTTCAAGACAAGCACCCTTTTCGGTGTCAGTACGGTTGTAAGCCTTTATTTGTCCGCCATGCATCTGCACGATAGCCTTACTGAGATTGAGACCGATTCCAGTGCCCTCAATATGCAAGTCACTTGAGTGTTTTCCCTGATAGAAACGCTCAAACAACCGTTCTGTGTCCTCTTCTTTAAAACCTATTCCACTGTCAATCACTTTCAGGCAGACAGATTGTTCTGTCTGCCTGAGCAGTACTTTTACCTCGCCCCCGTCGAAGGTGTATTTAAAAGCATTTGAGAGCAAGTTGCTCACCACCTTATCAAACTGTATCCGGTCAATCCACGCATGTATGCTCTCCTGTTCAGGCTCAAAGCCGAACCGGATATTGCGTTGCCTGGCATTGTAATGATAGAGCGAGCAGATTCCCGACACGAAAGGCACCATATCGGTATCGGTGCAATGAAGGTGCATCTGGTTCTTGTCGATTTTCCTCTCGTCAAGAATCTGATTCACCAACAGCAGAAGGCGCTTGGCATTTCTGTCGATGGTATCAATATCATTTTTGCTTTCAGGATCGGTTATGCGGCTTTTCAGTTTGTTGAGCGGTCCCATTATAAGGGTTAGCGGTGACCGGATGTCATGTGTGGCATTAATGAGAAACCGCATTTTCTGCTCCTCCATTTCCGTCCTGCGCCGACGCTCCACATAGAAGAATCCCAAAGTAGAGATTCCTATTGCGAGCAGCGCATAAGCCAGATACGCCCAAGTGGTTGCATACCATGGCGCCCTTACCACCACCGTGAGCAGACAGTTGTTGACTGTATAAGTGCCGTTGTCCTCCGCCCGCACCTCTATCCTGTAGGTGCCTGGATTCATTCGGTTGAAAGAAATACTGTTGACACCCCCCTCAAGCCTTCTCCACGCACCATTATTGATGCGGTAATGGTAAGTGACATTCTCCACATTGAGATAGTTGAGCAAAGAAAACTCGAGAGAGAACGAATTCTGGTCATAAGGAATGACAAAGTGGTCGCGTAGGAATCCAACCGACTTACCCTCTATGATAAAGTTGGTAAGATAAACCTTCCCTTTCAGACTGGACTGTTTGCCTCTCACCTCTTCGGGATAGAAAGCAACAATACCCTCATTGCTGCCATAGAACACGCGGTCATCGGCTGTCTGTACCACAGCTCCCACGATGTACTCACGCGTTTCAAGTCCATTGCCGCTGATATGGCTGAGCAGCCGGTGGTTTTTTTGGTCGTACTGCCAGATTCCATTGGCAGAACTCATCCAGATATCACCATTGCGTGAGCGCACAATCGTATAGACCGGTTTGTTCTCAATCTCCTCTGTACCTGGGAAGAGCGACATTTCATTGGTTTCCCTGTCATATTGGTACAATCCACTGTCGGTACCCACAAGCACGGTGCCCTCTCTCAGTTCGCAAAGAGAGAAGCATTGCCGTCCCTTGAGCTGCAAGTCCCACCCAAGGAGCCGGAAATTGTCATCAGCAGGGTTCATTACACACACACCGCTCGACGTGGCAATCCACAAAAGTCCACGATTATCAAGCATAAGAGCTTTCACCCAGTCATTGCAGAGATGCCCTTTTTCTGCATTTTTCTGATACATACTGAGCTGGTGCGACTCACCAGTCAGTGTGTTGAACACACAAAGCCCTTTGCCATAGTTGCAGATATAGAGTTTGCCTTCTCCATCATCAGTCATACAGTTGATGCCCCATCCATCGGCTTTGAGTTTAGGTAAGCTGGCTCCGGTGGTAGGATTGTAACTGTACAACATGTTCTCGCTGCCCACCCAATAATTGCCATGTTTGTCACGATAGATACAATTGGCTCCTGCCGGCGATGCCGGTGCGGGAGAGATATGTCCATTTTTGTCGAAAACATATATACCACTCTTCTGCACTGTACACAACACACCACCATCGGCCGCCTGAGCCACACTCGACACACTACTGCCCAGCACAAAATTCTGTGCTGCAAACTTCCAAGTATTGAATGCCACCTGGCCCTGATTGAGTTGATACAGACCTTTTTTGTAACAACTCACCCAAAGGTTATGGTCCTTGTCCTCAAAAATATGATTGACATTGGCAGAAGCGAGGTCGTACTTGCTGTTGGTATTGCCCACCTGCTGCAATATTTTGCTGCCCTTGGGAATCATGAGCAGTCCACGTCCCGAAGTACCGAGATAGATATTCCCCCGATGGTCGATAAGTGCTCCACGGATGGAAACCTTGCTGTCGAGCGCCTTCATATCGAATCCGGCATCGAAGAGCTGCCCCGTGGCATAATCATAACGAAGAATGCCGTACATACACACAGCCAGAAAACCCTTTGCATCTGAATCGAGGAACCTGACCACAGGACCATAAGGCGACTGAAAATCTTTATTGGCGGTGGGATGCAGGTTGCTCACCTTGACACGGGTTATCATATCAGTCTGGTATCCTCTCCACAGATTGTGCTCCCTATCCTCGAACAGCACTGTAAGGAAATCATTGTCCTTGCGGCGCGAGAACTGAGTCTCATGCAGGAGTTTGTCTTGTCCCTGACGGATGGAAAAGAGTCCGTAGCCAGCAGTTCCCACCAGCACATTGCCATCGGTATCCTCAATAATACACTCCACACGCGGCAACAATCCGTCAGGGAAAGGATACCGCACGAAGCAGTTGCGTTCGTAATCGAATCGGGAAAGCCCTTTTGCGCATCCTACCCATAATCTCCGCTGACTGTCAACGAGAATACGCGAGATATCATTGTCGGGTACGCTCACCGAGTCGTTTCTGTCGGTAAAGAAATGCGTAAATCTATAACCGTCGAACTTGTTCAGTCCATATTGTGTGGCCACCCATATAAATCCATAGGAATCCTGGGTGACATAATCAATCATACTGCTCGACAACTGATCTGCCGTATAAAGCCTTCCATAGTCGGCCCTTGCAGTGAGACATGCCAAAAGACAGACAAACGGCAGTAATAGACGAGATATTCTATTGTTACGCATAAAGGGACAAATGTAAACATGAGGCTTCATGTCAACGATTAGGTTGTGCCGCGGTTTTTGGCGACTCATCACCATACAGGAATGCAGGCTGATAGCCGCCACAGTCGATGACAATCTTCTCGAACACAATACCCGGGTCGAGCGGTTCGATGCGGAGCTCATGCTGACCTGAGGCAGCACTCAAGTTGACAGTCGACTCCACCACTCTTCGCGCCACAGTCGGGTAATAAATGCTGTAAATATTCTCGGGATTCTCATTAAGTTTGCTGTTGAAGTTCACCACTTCCGGCTCTCCACCGTCAAGAGACACACGGTAGCGCAAACCACCCTTATTAAGGAAATCGAGGGTAGATTTCACCACCACAAGCACCTTCTTTATGTCGGAGACTGTGTTGAACCTATAAACCAAAGCTCCGCCATCTACCGATTTGACATATGGTCTCAAAGTTATCCCGCTAAGCGTTCGTCCCATAAACGGGATGACAGTCCATTCGGCCTCAGCAGCATTGGTTCTGTCAAAGAAATGCTCAGCCTCGATTGCCACCATGCCATTACTTTCTGTAAAGACAAACCCACTGTGATTAGTATCAACACGGAACACCTTAGGCATGACGTTGGCAGGAGCGAAATCATCATTCCAGCTCTTGTATCCGATATGCTTTTGTATCATCATTCCTTTCCACTTGCCGTTGGCGATGTCGTTGTTGTATTCAGCGCATAGCAGCGAATCGCGCCTGAAGGCCTGCTCCATTTTGTCGGCCCAAAGATTGGCATCGGGATTGCCTTCTTTAAACAGTTTGTGGTTCATGGCCTGTGCATAGTACATCTGATGCAAGTTGGCCATAGCCTGTATGGGGAAGAGAATGATTTGTCTGTAAGCATCACGATATTCCGGTTTCAACGAGACAAACTGGCGTAGTGCCTCCACCTCGAGTTGGTTGTAGTCGGCCACCACCTTGCCCCACTCACCTGTACCCAGATTGTAGGTGTTGCGGTCGAGCATCTCAGCGGTGCTTCTTCCGTTGTATTTGCAGCAGAGATTGAGCAGTCGTTCCGCTTCAACAGCCTGGTCCTCTCCGAACTGTTCCCGACAGAAATCGAGTGTATGCTGCGGGATGGTCTCCCCACCCTTCCAAGCCATGTCCATAAAAAGCTGTATGGGATATTCCATTGGCTTCAGGTCGCCAACATTGAGAATCCACAATCTGTCAAGACCATACTCAAGAGCCAGTGTGAGCTGTTCCCACATATTCTGCACAGGAGTGACATTAAGCCACTTTGAATTGCGAGGCGCGCCCACGTAGTCTACATGGTAATAGAGTCCCCATCCACCTTTGTGCCGGCGTTCCTTTTCATTTGGCACACGCCGCACATTGCCCCAGTTATCGTCGCAGAGCAACATAATGACATCATCGGGCACACGCATGCCTTTGTCGTAGTAGTCGAGCACCTCTTTATATAAAGCCCACACCTGAGGTGTTTCCTTGGCAGGCCGTTTGGTAACATCGCTTATAATCTTACGCTGGTTTTTCACGATATCGAGCAGCAGTCGTGTGTCTGCCTCCGCACTCATCGCCTCATCACCATCGCCACGCATGCCAATAGTCACAATATCATCCGTATTCTTCATACGCTCGATACCCTCACGGAAAAACTGGTCGAGCACCTGTTTGTTGGTCTTATAGTTCCAAGCCCCATACTCTGAGCGGTGACGTGCCCATTCCTGATGGTTGCGTGCCATCGGCTCATGGTGTGAGGTGCCGATGATGACTCCCATCTCATCAGCTGTTGCCGAATTAAGCGGGTCATCGGCATAAAATGCCCAACTCCACATGGCCGGCCACAGGAAATTGCCTTTAAGTCGCAGAATAAGTTCGAACACTTTGGCATAGAACTCATGTCCCCCATAATTGGTGCCGAAAGTATTCTTCACCCATGTTGTGAGACAAGGAGCTTCGTCATTGAGGAAAATACCCCTATAACGCACTACCGGCTCACCATCCGTATAGGTGCCTGGCAGGAGATAGATACTGCTGTGTCTTGCCACAGGCACATCAGCCCAGTAATACCATGGCGACACTCCAATTTGACGGGAAATCTCGTATATGCCATAGATGGCACCTCTTTTATCACTGCCCGTGACAGAAACCTTTCCGTCTGTTATCTGCAAGATGTATTTCTCACGTGCTTTCATTTTCGAATCCACACGGATTAGGATCTGTGCTTCCTCAGCCTTGTCGGTAAAAGAGCACTGTGCTCCGCACACCTTCTGCAAGTCCATACAGAGGTCCTGGGCAGCTCTTGTCACCCCCTTATCGGCACTGCCATCAACATAAAATGACACCTTGCCATTTTTGTTGAGCAACCATCCACCTCCATTGAAACTGACAAACTGCTCAGCACCCTCTGCACTGAAAGTAACGAAAAAAACTGCTATAACTGATAAAAGTCTGAAGATACTTTTCATAAATTGCTCTGGTTAGTCTATGCAAAAATAACATTAAAATTCAAAGATGGGAAAAAACTCGAATGAAATAATTTCTAATGAAACAAAATGAAATGCAACTGTTACGAAAACGGGAGAAGCCAACCGTTTCTTCTCATTATGGAGCAGGCAACGAATCATAATGGCAAGAAAAACGACAAGAAACAGTATAAGAAAAATGAAACGCCAACAAAAGGAAGAATCCACTTGAGAATGCGATGCTCAAGTGGATTCTTCAATATTTCAACTAAGACAGTTTTCCTCTGTCTCAACAATACTCTATCCGGACTTTGTCGTCGATATACCAACGGCCACGTTCCAGATGAGCTGTGCCCGGATGGCAAATGTAATGGATGGACTTAGCCCCTGTGAAATTACATGCCCGTTCAATGTATTTCTTGGAACTGTTGTTGGCCTTGTTGAGTTGCGTCTCAGTCATGGTGACAAAACGCACATCCGCCTTGCTGCGGTCATCATGGAGCGAGAACTCATAATAAGTGTCCTCGGTCTGCACCGTCAGCCGCGCTTTATCGTCGAAGCTACCATCATCAGCCGGCCAACGGAAATAAATCACATCCGGGTCGGCGACAGTAGTCCCAGATCCTTGACTGCCATTGGCCACAGCCAAGTTATCTGGCTGGTTGAAGAAGGTGCGCTGTTCCAGCGATGTCATACGCTCATCGAGTGCCCGCAATTCTTCCAACTGCTTCAATGTGAGCTTCTCGGTTGTAGCATTAAGCCCCTCCTTTGTAGCGAAACGGCTGTTGGCATCAAGTTGGTCGTCATCGAGCCGTTTAGAGACTCCTCTGAGACGGTACTCCACATAGACGATTGCAGCGACGAAAAGGAAAAGTGACAATACGGTCTGCATACTGTTGAAGTGTTTTATCGATTTTTAGCGATATGGTCGGCCAATCTGCTTATACCACCCGTGAGCGGAATGAAGAAGAGCGAGTCCTTAATTTCAGGATTCTCCTCTTCGGCCATTTCATCGGCACGTGTCTCCATTGCCTTGTTGAAGTCCTGTTCAGCCTTCTCTACAAGCACAGTACGGAACTGTTTGAACTCCCTCTCATTGCTCACTCCGAAATACTTGGCAAAACTGAACTTCTCATTCAAGGCGAAGAAATAATCGACGAATTCGAGATATACTTTCAGCACCTCGCTCCGTACGGCGTTGTTCACATCCTTATAACGCGGAATATTGAGTTGGTCGAGTGACTTCGAGCCAGTGCAGAACTCTGTTATTTCCTCAACATCGCTCACAACAAAACGCTGTTTCATATTGAGACCACCTTTGCATGTAATCTCCTTGGGATTGTCCACCTGCTTCAGTTCAACATTGCCATTATCATGAAGCATATCGTTGAAAATGCTCTTTGCCATCTTCTGCAATGCATCATAGCTGCCAATGAGTCCGAGGACCTTAGATGCGGTACCGCTCACCGTGATGTAGGCCGGTGTGTGAAGACCTTTCGACTTGAGCAGCCATGCCGCATAATAGATTTCGGCAGCGAAGAAGAGCAGGAGCACCACCCGTAGTTCCTGATTTGCACGCAGTTCCTCGGAAAAAGACACCCCCTTGCCCACCATACGTGGGTTACTGTCGAGAGAGAAAAGGAAGGAAACGAACTCCGCACCGCTCTTTTTCGACTTGGCATAGACGTCACTCACCCCGCTGATATCCCTGAGACGGGCATCAAACTGTGGTGCGAAAGCCGTCATAAAGCCATTGTATTCGGTGCCCCGTCCCAGAAAATCTCCATAGATGTTGTTGCCTGCGAAACGGACGGAAGAAATGACCACAGCCTCATTGCCATGATGATAAACCACGAAATCGGTCGTTCCGCCTCCGATATCCATAGACACCACGGGTCTTGCCTCGGCATCCACATCCTCTTTCTTGGTATAATAATAATAAGGTGCAAGCGACTCTGCCACCTTCTGTATCTTGACCCCCTGCGGTGCAATGAGTTTGCGGCACAGTTTGTCCCACGTGCTGTCAAGGTTATTGATTTGGTACGGCTGCATACAAACCGGATAGAACCAAGTGATGCTGGTCCGTGCAAGGGCACCACCTGAGAGCAGCACTTTGTTGCGTATGAGCATGAGCAGTTCCTCGAAGTAAGCCTCCACAAGCAGATTATTGTCACGTGAATTATTCCACTTCAGGTCAGGACGTGTTTCATTGTAGTCGTATGTGTCCTCTTTCTCATAGTGGAAGCCGATATTGTAATCGGCCAATGGCAGTACATCCCTTCCTTCCACAGTATGTCCGGCACGATAACACAGATTGGTGCGCATGGGGAAACGTGCAATCTCGCCCTGCCCGATATAGAGAGGTATGAATTCCTGCATGAAAGCCTGTGCAGGACCGCCATAGAACGATTCCAGTCCTTCCTGGTCGATCATGTCCACAGCCTTCTTTGAACACGAGTTGAGCGGAAGCATCTGTACATCGGCAGGCATCACTGTGAACGGCATAGCCTCAGCGTCAGTATCGCTCTTGAACTCGATATGAGTATTGGTTGTACCGAAGTCGATGGCAAAATCAAACACCTTACTGCCCTGCTTCAGATTGCGGAAAAGCGGTACCAGAACACCGCTTGCTATGGAATTGGTGACCATCAGATAGTCGTATTCCTCCTGGAGGCAGAAGTACTTGGACGTGAGGAACTGCTGACGCTTGTCAGCGCGGTCCACCTCAATATGTTGCAACGGCTCAGCCTCACAGTCGCGGTAAGCATATACGCTATAGCGGAATTGCTCTTTCTTGTAGCCCGAAGTATCCTCATCTACCAGATACACACGCTGCGGTTTCTCTATGGCAGGATCGTCGATATGATAACTCGGGAAGAGGAAGAGGTCGAAACGGCACTCCACAATGGGCCAAACAAGCATGTCGCGGTTGGGTTCAGCCTGTACTGCAGTGTACTCCCTGTGCAAGGTGACATAGCGTCCTTTCTGTATAGGAATGTTGACCACTGCCTGGATGCGTCCGTCGGGCATCTCAATCATTTGGAACACCGGTTTGGATGTATTGCCAGCAAATCCCGTAAGTGTTTTCACCGAAAGGTATCGCATGAGCAACGGTTTAATCGGGATGAGATACGGGCACTCATCGGATGTGGCATAATTGCCACGGTAGAAACTGGTGTAGAAAGCCCCCTCATTGACCGGGAACATGAGTTTGATGAGATAAGGCTCAAACACATCATCGGTAGTGAGATAAGGATACTGTGTAGTATCGAACGGCAAGGTGCGCTCCTCAAGAGGTCTCAAATCATGGAGAGGTGCATGCAGTGAGGCATTCCAGTGGGAAGTGGTATAGAGCAGGTTAGGCTCAAAGAAAGGCTCCGAAGGAAGCACAAGCGGAAGCCGTTCACCCGGTTTGTCGGCGAGGATTCGGAAATCACTCTCCTCTGCTATTCTGTTGCCACCCTGGCATGAGAGCGGAATATTGCCTGTGAGCATGAGCTGCGTACTGCCTGTAGAGAGTGGCTGATAAAGCGTGGAATACATGGCCGGAAGAGTGGCATTGATATGATTCTTGAAGTCGGTGTCACTATCAGCCTTAAAACATGCGTCCACATAAGCGGCCACTTCAGGATAGAGCGAGATGAAGTCGGGCTGTTTAGCCAGCAGATAGACAAATTCGCGGAAGTCGCGGTCGCGGTTTGTCAGGCTTCGCCATGTGCCGTCGGCATCGGCATGAAACGCCTCATGATAGTTGCTCAAATAAACATTGGTCACATAACTCAAATCGTTGGCAGATGCCATACAGACAGAGGTAGGTGAAGTGCCACCCACAATGTTGAGCTGTCCGACGGCTCCCACGCCTATATAATTGAGCATGTAGACATATTGCATACGGTCGAAATGGAATGCCCCCGAATCCTGTGAGAGGAAGAGTGCTAAGGTAGCAGCCACATTGGCGTGTTCTGGCACCCCGTCGGCTTCAAGGCGTGCCAGGTCGGCAGTCTTGTCCCATGCAACGATTTGAAAAAAAGGCGCATACTTGGTCTTGTAACCGAAGAAAATCTCCAACACATCGAGAGCATTGGCCACCATTTTATGGTAAATGGTGGAACCCTCCACCTGCCCGGGTTCGGAGCAAAAGCCGAAAGCCGTCTTTGTGAGTTCGAATCCTGCAAAGGGAGTGGGAATGGAGGTAATGGGGAGCGATGCTTTCGCTCCATTGGGGTCGTCGATGGCTTCGATGTCCTTCACACCCAGTTGGGCGGTCTCCTGCCATCCATCGATGGTGTCGGTACCCTTATGGAATCTGAATACGTATGCCATATATCAAATATTGTATTTCTTCTTTATCACATTATTAATAGCTTGCTCATGGACAACCATGAAGTAGTTGTACGGATCCAATCCACGGATTCTCTTCATCGACACATCCGACAACTCGCTGTCGATGGCAGGGTAACCCTTTAGGTTTTTGCCGAAGAGCCGTTCCAGCCGGGATGATTTTCGTGGCGCCACATGCATGACTGTCTCAAACACATCATCTTCATTGGAAAAGAGGTCGAAAGGTTGGAAACAACGCTGGTTGTCGGATAGTTCCTTCAACCACTCATTCTTATATGCTGCCGCCATCTGTCCGAGGTCGGCAAAAAAAGCGTCGGAATAGCTTACCCCCTTCATCTGTGGTGTCTTTGCCCAAGCATAATCTTTTGTAAGATAGAAATGCTCCATATAGAAACGGGAGAAGATATAGAAGCTTATCATCTGCCGTCCCATTATGCTGAAAGTACTGGTGGCCAAGTCGTTGAGAGAAAGCGGATTCTGGTCGCTGCGCACAGAGAACTCACGGAACGAAGTAAGATGAGACACTTTGTCATGACGTATGTCTGACCGGGCGAAATCGACTATTCCAAGTGCTGCCGCCAACTCCACGAAATGTGCCTGATTCTTCTGTTCTGTAGAACCTTCAACATTCTTGTAACGGTTTTTTATAGCGTCGCACACATAGTAAAGGGCATCCACATCAAGGTTTCCGATATAGTATTTCAAAGCAGCCTTTGTTTTGGAGATAAAAGTCTCCATATTGATTTGGCTCTGCTTGTCCTCTTTCAATCCAAAGTAAGGCAACACTGTCACAGCTCCTATCGAGGCATTGGCAATAGCAGCGGAATTGGGTATATCGAGCGACTCAGCTTCACGGAAAGTCTTCTGCAGGAGGGGAAATCCTGCAGCGCCTGTGCCACCGAAGATACTGCTCACCACGAAAAGCCGGTCGTCGGTCTGGAAATGCTGCAGCAATTCGATGAGCGACTCGGTATTGCTCGGATCGTTGAGCACAACGCTTCCCATATTAGGATTGCCCTTGAATCCCACATCAAGTGGGCATGCCAGATTTGCGTCAGAGAAGAGCAGACTTAGCAAAGCCTGATTGCTGTCGGCCTTACCTTCAGATGCGAACCGGTTATATGCTATGTAATCGGCAAACTTCATATTGGCCACATTGTTCAGATGCAGTCTGAAGTTGGTACCCATATCATCCAATTGCACCTTGAAATAGCCCTCCTTCTCAGGACGATTTTCGAAAGTGAGCTGAGAGCGTATCTTCTGATAAAGTTGCATGAGCGACACCGTTCGTGTAAGGTCGCCGTTGCTGCTGTCCGGATCGATGATGACAGGCACCACCGTATCAATTTTATCGCCAAGAGAGACTCCCGACGCCATCAGCATGGTGAGAGAGCGAAGTACTCTTGCTCCTGTACCACCAATACCGAAAATATAGAGTTTACTCATATTGTGAATGTGTTGTCAATAGAAAAGCATCCAATCAGAATGGAATGTACCGGCACCTGCTGCTGAACGATTTAAGCATCAAAGACAGGACCACGTAGAGCAGTACTGCGTACATGAAAACGATAAAGCCAAATGAAAGGACATCGGCACTTGTCACGTCGGCATTGGTGATATTTTGCATAAAGGTGAAACCCTTGATGCGCTGATATGCGATACTCATGCATGCCAGAGCCGCCACCGCCGACGACACGATTCCTATGAAGGTCCATTTTTTCACCTGGGCCAGTAGGATGTGGTCGAGAACGATATAATAGACAAATGTGACGAGCAGGGGAATACCCACCGTGAAGTAAAAACAAGTGGTATATGCCCCTGACTGATACATGAATTTGGAAAAATCGCCCAAATAGGCAGCTCCGAAAAGTTCGAAGAACTCTGTGATGATTCCCATTACTAAATTAATTGCTATATGTCTTTTGTATTTTTATTTAAAATGACTACTCATAACTTGCCACCTTCACCTTCAATTTGAAAAGGTCCTTGTTTTTGCGGTCGCGCGCATTGTAGAAGGCACCATAAATACCCTCCACCATCTCATATAGCGCATACGACTTGTGACGTGGCGGCAATGACATCATACGGGTGTTGTAACTGCATTTCTTCACCCATGCCGGTATCTGGTTTTTCAGCCTCACCGTAACCTCTGGAGAATAGCTCTTTTCCTCAGTTTTAATTTGCAAGCATATAGGATGGTCGAAGAAATCGCACTCTGTAAATCTGGCCTGATCGGTAACCTGCTCAAGCACATAATGTTCGGGTTCCACCTGGTAGTTGTTCTTATCGAGCAGGTAATCACGTGCCACAAAGAGGTTCGACACACCCAATCCGAAGGCGAAGGTAAGTTCCATCTTATCGTGGTCAGTGATAATGTTACGTATGTTGAGCCCGTTGTGCTCGGGTTGTATGCGCAGCGCATTTGTGAATCCGTTGGTGAACACCCTGGCAGTCTGGTCGTCCAAGTCCCAAGTGTCTTCGGATGACAGCATGAATTTATGTGTGAGTCCTGGCAGGCCAGTGGGTGTGTTCTCCAGTTCAAGATGCTCATCCAGTTCAAGTACAGCCTCTTTTTTCCCCATTATAATGACATAATAGGGTCTCATACCCGAGCACATCATCGGAACATTCCCCTCATAGTGATAGCCGAAGAATTTGGACTCACACTGCATGATAATGACGGCGAAGTCGCTCTTTGCCTCTTTAGACTGCCTGATGGCTTTCATGAAGGTGCCTGTAGTGGAACTAGAGGCAGCAGAGAGCAGATTGCCAACATTGTCGACATCGTAGACACAGTCGCTCACAAGAATGGACACTGAGTCGTTCTTCGTACGGTCGAGTATCATTGCAAATATCTTGTTGATATCAGTAGAGCCTGTATTACCCACCTGCATGGTCTGCGGGTTTAGATGGAGCACGAAATCGTTAAGGTTGTCGCACACTGCTGCATGATGGATAGCATCGTTGACAAAAAAGAGTTTGGTTCCCTCATAGAAGCCATTGGTTTTGGCGATGAGGTGCCCGAGTGCGTTTTTGAATTCGGAATTGGTGGTGACGAAACCATTCATACTGCCCGAATTCTCCATGAAAATGCGCACAGTGGGTTTCACCATCTTCATTGTAGCGGTATCGGCTGGCAGATAGTTGCCGTTGTCGGAACGTCTTGCCTTTCCCCGTCCCATAAAGACCACCCCTGCCACTACAAGAGCGACAAGCAGCAATGCTATTATTTTCCGTTGCATAAAAATATATTCTTATTTACCTGACGGATTTGGCCCTTCCACCAAATCGGTGCAAATTTAAGAAAATAATTCTACAATACAAAATAAAGTAACATTTATGTGAAACAAGCAAATGATTATTTTGCCAAATCATTAAACATTCAAAGCTCCACAATGCGGACAGATGCCCTTTTCCTTGAGTTGTTGTCCACAGTTGCCACACAGGAAATCCCGTTTGGTAACAGTGAAATAACGCCACAGGGCAAACGCCACATAGGCGATGAGCAAGAGATAGCCCACATAATATAACGTACTGACTGAGAACACTATATAATTGAGCGCACAAATACCTATGAGACCAAGCAAATAGAGCACAGCCTCTCCGATAGGCAGGTGCCGAAGCGTATCATCGACCGCCGCCATAGCCACAATGACCATTGCCCACACCGTGCAAAGGAAGAAGGCGATAAGCGCAGTCTGCGAGAAAGGATTGAGCGAGGGATGAAAATAAAACTCCTGCCACTCCTCAGGTTGGAAAAGCTGTACACTTGAATAGGCAGTTGCCGCCGTAGCCACGACGAGTGTAAGCAATGTGGGATAGAAAGTGTCGATATCGTTGAAATGCACAATATGCGCATTCATCCTAAAGAGTTTTCTCAGTCCATAAGCCACTATGATGACCACAAACACCACCATGAATATGAGCATGTGCTCATCGGAAAAGAAAGAGATGAACTGTGATATCGGGTCATCAGGATCCACTTTCTCCAACAATTCACTCTCGTGTACCCATCCGAACTCACCGTTCACATCAGCCAACTGCACCCATACCGAATCGACAGTATCGAGCGGCAGCACATTTACATCCGCCACCACCAACTGTGCGTTTCTTTTCACGGCAAACGAGTCGGTGGGCAGGTCGCTCAGAGTCTCTTCCGGCAATTGCCTTGTGAGCATGACCGAGTCGGCTGTGACCACAAAATTGAAATTCATTGTATAGTGATGGGTGCGTGCGAAAGTGATCGAGTCTAATTGCTCCTCAGTGAACCCCACATTGCCGTGAGGCCGTTTGAGCGGCCGACGGTAGCACGAGGACAGCATAAGGATACACCCCAGAACAAAGACAACGAGGAATTTACTTTTCCGCATAGACAAACATCTGACAAATATTACACATAAACTGCAACCGGAACCGCCGTCCGTCAGGCAATACCAAGCGAAGCGGCTCTTTCCATTTCGGCTGGCGTCCGCCATTTTTCACACAATATCCCAAAGTATACCGCACACAATGCCGGCACTGCATAAGCAGATCATCGTCATGCGATTTTTCCAATTCAAAGGCATTTATTCCGAGTGGCAGGCCATTACGCTTATAAAACTCAGCCGCTTGCGCATTGGCGACATTGTAGAGGTAAGGAAACTGTCGGTAAAGCACAGGTGTTGGCGGTGACGCCATTGCAGCTGCTTCTTTTCCCGAGATCTCTTTTTTTTCTTCCAAAGGCAGCGGCTCACCATTTCTTCGCGCAGCCCTCTTCAGCAAGGTCCCGCTGATTATGGTTATCAATTCTCTTCGCCATTCAGCCAGGCGTCCTGCAGGAATGAAGCACTGCGACACATCATCATCGACCACCACCTCTGCCGCCTCATAAATGGTCTGTCCCAACCTTTCCAATTGTTGTTGTTGCGCCTGCCTCTGCGGGGAGTGCGCCGGCTGATGTTCCATAAGACAAGGAATCTGAGCAGAGATATCCGTTCCTAACACTTCACCACTGACTGAGAATCCCTTTTCCACCTTAGAGAGGTGCAACCTCAATGGAATACGGCGTTCAGCCGACGGTTTCCCGAGGCGTCGTTCAAAGTCTTGATCATAGTTGCGGTAGAGAGTCATTCCCGGAAAGAGACCCTGCGGCATGCGCTGCGGATAGACCATATTATTTTCCACCCTGTTCACCCTGAAGCCCTGGAGCCTTCCCTGCCGGTTGAAGAAGCAGAGGCCATCGCCATTGGATAGCGGTGCGAAGACAGTGGCACGTATACTGCCATTTCTCACAGCCGTCACCTTCCCCACCTCGGCACCTATCGCTTTAGGTGTGGCAAAAGAGGCGATGTCGGTGCGTTGTCCATCGATGAAATATCCCGTAAACCCACGGTTGAAGGATTTTGCCACATCGGGTTCAAATCCAAGTTTTACATTGCCCAAAGAAGCCCTCTGATACAAATCCGGATGTTCGCAGACCAGGCGGTTGAGTTCATTACTGTAGGCTGCCACCACATTCTTCACATAACTCGCCTCCTTGAGGCGCCCCTCGATCTTGAAGGAAGTGACTCCAGCCTGTGCCATCCGCTCAAGTTGGCTGAGACGGCACATGTCTTTGAGCGACAACCAATGAGCAGGCGGAGCGACCTGTCGTCCCTCGGCATCTTCGAGTGCGAACTCCAACCTGCAAAACTGCGCGCAGGCACCACGGTTAGCACTTCTTCCGAAACAATGCTGAGAGGCGTAGCACACCCCCGAGTAACTCACACAGAGCGCTCCATGCACAAAAGCCTCCAGTTCCACCTGAGGCACTGCCTCATGGATGATCTGGATATCTGAGAGCGAGTTTTCCCTAGCGAGAACCACTCTTGAAAAGCCCTGTTCAAACAGCCACGCCACCTTCTGAGCATCGCGGTTGTCGGTCTGTGTGCTGGCATGCAGTTGCACTCCGGCGTACGGTCCCCTCAGCCATTCCCGGCAAAGAGCAAGAAGCCCCATGTCTTGTACGAGAAAAGCGTCGGCACCGGCCTCCGCCAACTGTATCACCATTCGATGGATATCATCCATCTCATCATCGTAAACAATGGTATTGAGTGTGACATAGACTTTGGCAAGAAACTGATGAGCATAGTGGCAAAGGCTGCGGATGTCACCAATGGTATTCACAGCCGCCGCCCGTGCTCCAAACCGTGGTGCGCCCACATAGACAGCGTCTGCTCCATGATCGATGGCAGCCATGCCACATTCCAGATTTTTGGCAGGAGCCAGCAGTTCCAGTTTTCTTTTTTTCGTCATCGTATGGCGTTGATATCGTAGGGTGTCGTCTGATAGACGTAGTAGTTGATCCAGTTGGCAAAGAGCAGGTTGGCATGCGCCCTCCATGTGACCAAAGGTCCCTGTTCCGGGTCATTATTGCGATAATAATTGAGCGGAAGCTCCACATCGTCTCTTATGCCTACATCCCTTCGGTACTCATTGTCGAGTGTATCCGGATTGTACTCCATGTGTCCGGTGATGTAGAATTCCCTACCCTCACGCGCCATCACAATGCCCACGCCACTCTCCGGGGAGTCGGCAATAACACGTAGGCGGCCGTCGGACTCAATATCACATGCCCTAATCTCAGAATGACGGCTGTGAGGCATGGCAAAGTTGTCGTCAAAGCCTCTAAAGATAGGCAGTCTTGGGTCCACAATATGCTGTTTGAATATACCGAACTTCTTCTTAGGCAAGGGATATTTTGGAATGCCGTAATGGAGATAGAGGCCCGCCTGTGCCGCCCAACAGATATAGATAGTACTGGTGACATGAGTCTTTGCCCACTTAAAAATAGAGGTAAGCTCCGGCCAATACCTCACCTCCTCAAAATCAAGCTGCTCGACAGGTGCTCCCGTCACAATCATCCCGTCGAAACGTTGTTCGCGCATCGATTCAAAATCCTTGTAGAACATCATCATGTGTTCCACCGGCGTATTTTTGGGTGTATGGCTTTTGAGCTTCATGAAACATATTTCCATCTGTAGCGGAGTGTTGGACAGCAGACGGATAAGGTCGGTCTCCGTGGTGATTTTTACGGGCATGAGGTTGAGGATGACTATTTTAAGCGGTCGTATATCCTGCGTTGTAGCCCTTGAATCGTTCATCACGAAGATATTCTCCTCTTTGAGCAGGTCAATGGCCGGTAAGAGGTCGGGAAGTCGAAGCGGCATAAGTGAGATTTATTATATTGGTGTCAATATTCAATTATGAGCAGGGTGAAGACATACTCCACCCTGCTCGCTATATTATGTAGTCTGGCACAAGGCCAGCAAGCCATTACCACAGGCTGAGTCGCTGTTCCTTGGGAACAAACATCTTATCCGTTTCCTTCACACCGAAAGCATCGTACCACATATCAATGTGGGGCAGAGCACCGTTGACACGCCATTCGCCCAGCGAGTGAGGGTCACTCTTGGTGCGGTTGCGTATCTCGGCCTCGGTGATGTTGCCAGCCCACACACCGGCATAGGCAAGGAAGAAACGCTGTTCGGGTGTGAAACCGTCAATGGTGCCGAGCGGGTTATCCTTCATGGCATTTTTAAGCGCGTAGAAAGCCACTTGCAGTCCACCATGGTCGGCCAGGTTTTCACCGAGAGTCAATTTTCCGTTGGCATTGAGGTCAGGCAGCACCTTAATGGCGGAGTAGAAGTCAGCATACTTTCCGGTGCGCTCCTCGAAGTTCTTGCCGTCAGACTCCGTCCACCAGTCGGTCATATTGCCATCCTTGTCGTAATGGCGTCCCTGATCGTCGAAGCCATGGGTCATCTCATGACCTATCACCACGCCGATGGCACCATAGTTGAAGGCATCGTCGGCCGTCATGTCGAAGAACGGGACCTGGAGGATACCTGCTGGGAAGCAAATCTCATTGGTTGTAGGATTGTAATAGGCATTAACCGTCTGCGGGGTCATGTGCCACTCATCCCTGTCGACCGGTTTACCGGCCTTGGCCTCGATTTCGAACTTGTCCCAGAAGAGACGGCATGCCATGACATTGTCATAGAATGACTTGGCAGGGTCGATGTTCAGTCCGTCCATGTTCTTCCATTTGTCGGGATAACCCACTTTCACATAAAAAGTAGCCAGTTTGTCGAGCGCATTCTGCTTGGTGCTTTCGTCCATCCAGTCTTGCGCCTTGATCCGTTCTGCGAGAGCCACCTGCAGGTTGGCCACCAGTTTCTCCATGCGCTGCTTGGCGGCAGCGGGGAAGTAACGCTCCACATAGATTTTGCCAAGCGCCTCACCCATCTGCGACTGCGTGAGGTTGGTAGCCAGTTTCCAACGCGGATGGTTCTCCTTTCGGCCCGACATGGTCTTTCCGAAGAAGTCGAAGTTCTCAGCCTCCACCTCGTCGCTGAGGTAATGGGCCGATGACACAATGACATCCCACTGCATATAAGCCTTGGTCTCTGCAGGAGTCATTTCTGCCAGTACCTTGTCGGCACCCTTCATGAAATCCGGCTGTCCAAGCACGAGTTCCGTGAAATGACGGGCATTGACGCCCTCTGCCTCAAGAAGTTCGGTCAGTTTGATGTGAGGATAAGCTCTCTCAAACTCGTCGATAGACATCTTGTTGTAGTTGGCCTCCACGTCACGCAGTTCGGTTCTCGACTTCGAGACTTTGGCCAAACGAGTCTCCACGGAGAGGATATCGTTCATTTTCTTCTCAGCCACTTTCTGCTTGAAGCCGAAGAGGCGGAACATGCGTACAATGTGCTTTTTGTAAGCCTCGCGGATGGCTGTCGTAGCCTCATCGTTGTCGAGGTAATATTCTTTCTGTCCAAGCACGAGACCACCCTGATAGAGGTTGAGGATGTTCATCTTGGCATTTTTCTCATCAGCTCCGAACCAGGTGCCATAGGGCACTCCATAGCCGAAGGGAGCATATTTGAGCTGGATACGGCGGAGCGCATAAGCCGTCTTGGCCTTCTCAATCTCGTTGAGCAGCGGCATGACAGGAGCCACGCCCTCCCGGTTGCGCCGTGTTGAGTCCATGGCGAGTTTGTAGAAATCGCTGAGTTTCTGTTCCACGGAGCCCTTGGCATAGGTTTTTCCAGAGAGTTCGGTCAAGATTTTATTGATGCGCTCATTGTTGTCCTGTGCGAGCCGGTCAAAACTTCCGAAGCGAGAGTAGGCTGCAGGCAGCGGATTGGCTTTCATCCATCCACCACATGCGAACTGATAGAAATCATCACCGGGCTTCGCGTTCTGGTTGAGGTCACTGAGGTTGATACCCGATTTCAAAGGCTCCTGTGCCGATACTGTCATAGCAAGCGAAGCAAAAGCCATAATTGTAACAATAGACTTAAAATTCATTGTATGTTGAAAGATATTTTGTGATTATTTTCTTTTAAGCGTTTTCCTGCATTATTTCCTCCAGTTGGATGGAAGCCTCCTCCCATCGTTCCACTTCCTGGTCGAGCCGAGACTTCACGTCGGCATACTCCTGCACGATTTTCATGTCGGAAGCCCCTTCAGGAGTAGAGAGCAGACCGTCGAGTTCAGTGAGGCGTTTCTCCATCTTCTCAATGGCAGCCTCACACTCCTTTACAGTCTTTTCCACTTTACGCACACGTTTCTGCCACTCTTTTCGTTCCTCATAACTCTGCCGTCCTGCCGACGGCTCGACAGGAGCGGCCTGAATCGGCTCGGTTACAGCAGAGGGAGAACCCTGCTGTGAGAGTCCCAACTGACTGAGAGAATCAATCTGCCTGTTGTGCAGGAAGTCATAAATACCACCGATGTGCTCCCGCACCTCACCACCACCAAACTCATAGACTTTTGAAACCAGTCCATCAAGGAACTCACGGTCGTGGGACACGATAATGGCAGTACCGTCAAAAGCCTTGATGGCCTCTTTAAGCACGTCTTTCGAAGGCATATCGAGATGGTTTGTTGGCTCGTCGAGAATAAGCAGGTTGACCGGTTGCAGCAGCAGGCGTATCATGGCCAGTCGGCTTCTCTCGCCACCACTGAGCACTTTAACTTTCTTGTCGGCAGCCTCGCCGCCGAACATAAAGGCGCCCAGAATATCGTTGATGCGCAGACGCACCTCACCGGTGGCCACACGGTCGATAGTGTCGAAGACGGTCAACTCACCGTCGAGCAACTGCGCCTGATTCTGTGCGAAATATCCTATCTGTACCTGATGGCCCACCTGCAGTCTGCCATCAAACGGTATCTCGCCCATGATACATTTCACGAGAGTGGACTTTCCCTCACCGTTCTTGCCGACGAAAGCCACCTTCTCACCACGCTTGATGGTGAGATTCACATTGTGGAACACATTGTGTGCTCCATAGTCTTTGCGCACCTCGTCACAGATGACAGGATAGTCGCCACTTCTAAGGCAAGGCGGAAACTTAAGGTGCATTTTTGAGTTGTCCACCTCATCGATTTCGATGGGCACGATTTTGGCCAACTGCTTGATGCGGCTCTGCACTTGGACAGCCTTGGTGGCCTTATATCGGAAGCGCTCTATGAAATCCTTTATTTCCGCAATCTCGCGCTGCTGGTTCTCATAGGCCCGCAGTTGCTGCTCACGGCGTTCTGCACGGAGTCTCACATATTCGTCATATTTGACTTTGTAGTCGACAATTTTTCCACACGATATCTCAAGCGTGCGGTTGGTTACGTTGTTGATGAAAGCACGGTCGTGACTCACCAATACCACGGCACCCGAGGAATTGGCCAGAAACTGCTCCAACCACTGTATACTCTCTATGTCGAGGTGGTTGGTAGGCTCATCGAGCAAAAGCAGGTCAGGACGCTGCAGCAAGATTTTGGCCAGTTCGATACGCATGCGCCATCCGCCGCTGAACTCTGCCGTACTACGGTCGAGATCGGCCCTTGCGAATCCCAGTCCTATGAGTGTCCTTTCAATCTCGGCTTCATAATCCTCGGCACCCATCATGAGATAGCGTTCGTGCTCCTGTGTGAATCTCTCCACAAGGCGTGCATACTCATCGGTCTCATAGTCGGTGCGCTCGGCCAACTGTCTCTGCATGGCATCTACACGTTCCTTCAAATCTATGCGTCCTGCGAAGGTTTTTCTCGCCTCCTCTCTCACAGTGGTATCGTCAGTGATCTTCATCACCTGAGGAAGATAACCTATTGTGGCATCAGTGGGAATAGCCACCGAACCGGCTGTGGGCATTTGCTCACCGCAAAGGATTTTCAAGAGGGTTGATTTTCCGGCTCCGTTCTTGCCAACGAGGGCTATACGGTCTCGGTCGTTGATGGCGAAAGAGGCTTTATCGAAGAGCGGCTTCACGCCAAATTCCATTTTCAGAGACTCAACAGAAATCATACTGTTTTGTTAGTTCACATTGCATTAAAATGCAAAATTACGAATAAACGAGAGAAAAGCCAAATTTTTGAGCAGCGAATGCAAAGATATGCCTGCATAATCTATGCTGGGTCATGAAAAAATTGGATGAAGTCAAATTTATTTGAGATTTTCCGAGAGTAATTTCGGCAAAGCCAAAATTACGTGTAAACGAATACAATGTAGAAGGAAAACATGTTTTTCTTTGCATTTTCATGTGCACTATGTCAAGCATAAACAAAAAAAACTTATGGCGGATTTGTTTTTTAACTTCACAAAAAACAAATCTTGCCAAAAAGTGACTGCGGCTATATTGGCAAAGTCGGCTTACTAAAAAATCCAAATTTAAAACACATTTATTTATATACTGAAAATCCAGATTATATATGTTTTGATATGTTTAATGGGTGTGATATCCTTAAAGAGGTAACTCTTCATGTTCCTCGTTTTTGCAAGAAGACATATGAGGATTATGAAGTTAGTTGGAGAAATGGAAAAAGATTAAAGTCATATCTCAGATTTCATCATATAGAGGAATTTGACACAGAGAAACCCCTTTGCCCAGAATAGAGCATATAACTATGCCATGCGAAGACAAGATGGTGTGTCAAAATGAAAAATTTGGCACACCATCTTTGGTTTTTTTACAAGATATGGGGTACTACAAAGATACGAATAAATCCTGTAACACCATTGCATTTTTCGGACTATTTTCACTCATGCCACATGTTTGAATATCACTATCGGTATCTATGATTCATTGGGGAAGAATAATAATTTTAAAGAAATCATCAATAGTTATTTCACAAACTATCATGTCAAAAAAATATATGTAACAGCAATTGTCTCAAAATCATCAATTTTAGGAAAAGCTTTTAAGAAAAAACATTTTTTCTTGTCCGTTTGCGCATGATTGTGTAATTTAGCCTGCGAAAACAGAAAACGAGCAACAATAATGAACCAACTTACAATAATCATTTCACGCCAACTGCAGCTGAGCGAGACCAGCGTTGAGAACACCATCTCGCTGCTCGACGCAGGATGTACGATACCTTTCATAGCCCGCTACCGCAAGGAGCGAACAGGCAACCTGAACGAAGTTCAGATAGGCCAAATAAGCGACCTATACGAGAAG
>JAEEGL012649360.1_pt1 | contig 28324 bp, 28 predicted proteins | sample 9134231 | NCBI WGS metagenome assembly JAEEGL01 (sample SAMN16246548, study PRJNA631951) | gut metagenome | biome: gut microbiome; feature: rumen; material: fiber-attached | host: Bos | place: Iran: Karaj | collected 2018-10
CGAGATACGGGAGCTTTTTGAGCGAGTTCTGTGCGCGCAAAAGCGCTTCCTGTTCCTGAGTGGACAGGATCTGCTCTTCTTCTCTGGTGTCTATATACTCTACGTTTATCTTCATTGGTTTTCCTCTTTGGCCGCTTTTATATTTGCGGCCGTGGTACAAAAAACAACCTGTTAGGGTTGCTTTGTACCTCCCACCCAATGAGTTATAGTTCTATATTATCACTTTTTTGTGCTGTTGTCAACTATATTATAGAGTATTATTTCTGTTAGGTTGGGCTTTGGGCTTGTCTGTGCTATAATTAAAATATTCGGGATTACCCGCACGACCCTCAATCGCAAGACTGAGGGGATATTTTTTAGGTAACTTATAGCTACTTAAGCTATCTTGAATTATCTTCAGCACTATGCTATATTAGAGGTGGAGGAAACCGGTTCGAAAAGTGTCCGTATGGACGCCTGCCCGCGAGGGATAGAACCGGTTTCATTATTTATCAATCTTCTTTATTGATACGATTTTTTCCTTAATAATCTCAATATACTCTTTAGAGTCTGTTTTAGGCGTTAACGATCGGTTAATTGAACCAGCTATTAAATCTGCTAATTGTATTAGATTATTCTTAGAGGAATCTTCAAAACCTATTTGCAACTTTCGTAGATTATAATGCAACGCTTCTTGCCGTAAATATGTGGCAGTTTTCTGCATATTGCGTTTACTTGAACGCCCATCAATTTTTATTTTTGGCTCGTTAAGCGGCATGGTAAGTAAAAGCTCTTTTATAGTCCAATTATATAGTTTTTCGTTTGTTATCACCTTTTTATTGAAGAAAGATTCCTTTTCGATATACACAGCATAAATTTCAAAGTCATATTCCGCTACGAGTCTGAGAAGTTGAGTAATAATATCCTTGCGAATCTTAGTAAACTTAAACTCATATTCTTCGCGCCAGCCAAGTTGTTCATGGAATTGAAGTATGCGTTCAGACAGCCTCCGTGCAACATCTTGATCCATAAATAATGCCGCCGCCATTACAAAATTACTACTAGAGGCTTTTGTAAAACCTGGGTCGCCAGAATCATCTATAAAAACCAGTTGTTTCATTACCGGCATATTACTACGGAGTGAGGGTTTTTACAACCCCCACCGACAGAGGTAAGCGGAGCGGGATAAGAAATAAGCCTATGCGTTATTTTTTCCTTGCATCCGCACATCGCTTGGTGTATGCTAGTTTGGGTATGACATTTGTGATTATTCTTGAAATTATTGGGACGGTGGCGTTTGCCGCGTCCGGTGTGATTGCCGCGATGCACAAGAAGATGGATATCTTCGGCATCATGATTATTGGCCTCACGACCGCCGTAGGGGGGGGAATTTTGCGCGACCTCGTCCTCAACATTACGCCGCCGGCCGTCTTTACTGATCCTTTGTATGCTTCCACCGCCGCGGTGACCGCACTTGTCATGTTTATTCCTGGCGTAGCCAAATACATTTCCCGCGCGGAAAAGCGCCTGCTCGTGATGGACTCGGTGGGGCTATCCGTCTTCACCGTGCTTGGCGTACACACCGGCATGAGCACCGGCAACCCGTTCCTCGCCGTATTCGTAGGCGTGCTCACTGGCGTGGGTGGCGGCGTCATCCGCGACCTCTTCATCGGCGAACGCCCATACATTTTCGTGAAACATTTCTACGCCTGCGCATCCATCATCGGTGCCATTGTCGCCGCGGCGCTTTGGAACGTAGACGTCTTCCTCGCCACGAGCGCGGGCGCCTGCGTCATTTTTGTATTACGCATCTGCGCCGCGGTCTTCCGCTGGAGCTTGCCACATATTGGGCTAGACTAGCTTACTTGCGGCGTTTGTTGCTGAAGTGGATTACTAGATAACATAGCGCAGTAGTGTAAGCGCCAGCACCGAGCGCCACAAGCAAAACATCTTGAATACCACCGGTGGCTGGAAGCTCGGACGGGAGATCGTCATCGGTATTTGGTGCATCCGTAGTTACTTGAATATTGTTTTCTTGGTTGTTTGTTCCGGTTTGGCTGGTTTGGCTATTGCCTTGATTGTTCCCTTGACCGTCCCCTTGATTCTGCCCGCCTTGGCTTGCAAAAGTAATACTTGGATCAAATTTGGCCGTGCGGATGCGTGGCGCAGAAGTGAGATTCGCGTCGTCGGTAACGTCATAGCAGGAGACCTCATTCACAGAATTATCCGCAACCACAATATCGAGATCAAACGGCATTTCGTCGGCGGTTGGATAATCCATGATGTCAGCAGACACGTGATTATCGTTCCTCGGGATTGCTGGCATGGCCGGAATAGTGTGAGTCGTGGTGGAGCCGTTCCCTGCGACACATTTCATAGTACGAGCAGTTAGCAACTCATTAGTTACCGAAACATGCACACCAGCGCTATCCTTCCAGGCGCTGCCAGCGTAAAGCGAGGTGACGTGGTCGACATTATTAATCGCAGTCGTAGCGGTATCCACGCCATCATTTTGACCATAAAATATTCCATAGACGTGTGCGTAGCCAACGCCGATATTAGACATCGTTACATTACTAATCGTTTCGCATTGATTATTAGTCTTGCACCATAGATAGATCGAGTTGGCGCCGCCATTAATATGCATATTCTCGAGAGTAATGTCGTGCATACGCTTCGAAAACTCTCCCTGCAGCATAATTGGTGCATTAACTAAAGGCGCAAACCATTCACCGGTATTTGGATTCTTGGTTCTGATGCCTGGCATTTCGATCCTGACATTATTAAAATATAGATTCTTTACATCAACCTCTGAATCCCTTTGGTAGCCATATGCCTGAAAGCCATCAATATGGACAATACCATCGGTATAGTTTTCACCATCATGATACATGTAAGTATTGCGGACCGTGACATCCGCGAGCGGGTTCATCGTGTCACCATTCAGCGAATGGAATCTACAGCGATCAAATTCCATATTTGGACCGCTGGCGCTATTAAAATCACAGTCGTAGAATTTTGTGTTGAAGTTTGGGTTAATTACCTCAGTATAAAACGAGCTAAACTTACAGTTTTTAAAGATAATCGTGACTTTTTTGCCGGTTTGGCCAAAGTTGTTGTAGTCCTGGAAACGCACCATTTTTGTATTGGAAAAGTCAACATTTTCAATCGTAAACACCGCGCCATCCTCGATGTTTGGTGTGCGGCTTAGATTGATTTGAATCTCGTTTAAATTTTCCCTGCCGATAAATACCAGCCCGCCAACCGTGAAGTTAGACTCGGTTGCGTCGTGTTTTTCGAGAGTAATACTTGGGTCTACGCCAGAGTTGTATTTGTCCGGGATCATTGAGCCGTCGTTCTTGATGTAAATAGGACGGTCATCAGTGAAGACTGGATCAAAATCATCGGCAGCATATACAGTAGGGTTTAAAGCAGAAAAAGTGAGGGCGGAACAGACCATCACTGCACCAATACGAGAGAGATTTTTGATTTTCATTTTTGTTTTGACCTTTTACAAAGCTAATGTAGCATAGTTTCAGAGAAAAAGCAATAGCGGATTCTAAGCTGGACTCTAATACTACTACTTATTGACTCCGCATTGTGAACGTGCTACCATATTTATTGAAAGAGGCCGGCTCAAAAAGCGTCCGTTAGGATGCCTGTCCCTACCATGTAGGGCTAGAGCCGGTTTCGCCTTGTCTAGATTATTTCGCGAGATTAAGTTGCTTGATCTCGATTATTTTTTTCTTGATTATATTTAGATAAGTCATCGAATCAGTCTTATCTGCTACTAGGGCACGGTTAATTGAACCTACTACCATATCCGCCAGCTGGATAAGATTATCAATTAAGCGATTAACTTTAGGAATTCTTCTTCTGTGATAGTTGGAATGCCCAACGTGGCGGCTTTGTCAGTCTTGCCTTTGCCTGGCTTTTCGCCAGTAATGAGGGCGGTGGTGGTCTTGGTGACGGAGCTAGTGACGGTGGCGCCTTTTGCGCGGAGTTTGTCCTCCGCTTCTTCGCGGCCCATGCTGGCGAGCGTGCCGGTCACAATGTAGCTCTTGCCTACGAGCGGAAGCGCAGACTGATCTTGGTAGACTGGACTCATGCCGAGCTCTTTTAATTCTGCGAGAAGTTTTGTATTGTCTTCGTCGGCAAACCAAGCGAGGATAGACTCGGCAACTACAGTACCGATATCATCGATTGAGAGAAGTTCGTCTTCGGTGGCGTCGGCAAGTTTTTCGATGCTGCCGAATTTGCGAGCGAGCGCCGTAGCAGTCTGTGCACCCACGTGGCGAATGCCGAGTGCAGTGATAAACTTGTTGAGCTGTGGAGCCTTGGATTTTTCGATGGCAGTCACGAGGTTATTGGCCGACAATTCCGCAAAGCGTTCGAGCGAGGCGACTTTGCCCGGAGTGAGGCGATATAGGTCTGCAATAGATTTGACGAGGCCGGAGTCTACGAGCGCGACGACATTTTTCTCGCCGAGGCCTTCGATGTTGAGAGCTGGCTTGGAAGCGTAATACTCGATGGCGCGTTTCAAAATCAAATCCGAAGTTTCACCCTTCACGCGGTAGACCACTTCTCCAGCCGGGCGTTCAAATTCGAGCTCTGGATATTGTTCTTTTAGGGCTTCTTCGTAATTAAATTCTTTCGTTCCCTCTGGGCGGAGCGTAGTGAGCACCTCTTTGACCTGCGGAATGATATCACCGGCTTTGTAAATAATCACGGTGTCGCCGATACGAATGTCTAGGCGGGCGATTTCGTCGGCGTTGTGGAGCGTGGCGTGACGGACGGTGGAGCCGGCTACCTCTACCGGATCTAGAATTGCGACTGGCGTTGCGGCGCCGGTGCGACCAATCGTAATTACGATGTCACGAACCTTAGTAGTGGATTCTTCGGCCGGGAATTTGAAAGCTACGGCTGCGCGCGGAGTCTTACCCACGATGCCGAGACGGTCATAAATCACACGGTCGTTAATCTTGATCACCATGCCATCGGTATTGAATGGCAAACCTTTGCGATAATCGTCGAGCTTCTTGATATATTCGAATAATTCCTTGGTTTGGTTTCCCTTCCAGACCAAGTCTTCGTTTGACGTGCGGAATTTCATCGCACGAAGCTTTTCGTAGGCTTCTTTGTGAGTTGGAAGATTTGGCTTTACGAGGTCATAGGCCATAAATTTGAGCGGGCGCGAGGCAGCGATTTTTGGATCGAGCTGACGAATCGAGCCGGCAGCGAGATTGCGAGGATTGGCGAATTCTTTTTCGCCACTCCTACGCTGTTTTTCTTGGATTTCTTCGAAGTCTTTTTTGAAGATAATGATTTCGCCACGCACTTCTACGTCGCCCATTTCATCGATGCGCATTGGAATATTCTCGATGGTGCGGACATTCATTGTGACATCCTCACCCACGAGGCCGTCGCCGCGAGTCACGGCCTGCACAAAAAGTCCATCCTTGTAGTGGAGTGAACAAGCAAGGCCGTCCATCTTGATATCGGTAAAGAATTCTTCGATGCGGCCACCTGGAATCAGCTTTTCGTTTCTAGTAATCCAGTCGCGCACTTCTTCTTCGGAAAAGACATCCGCGAGAGAAATCATGCGTTTTTCGTGCGTAACTTTGGTAAATTTATCGAGCGGTTTGCCAGCAACACGCTGAGTTGGCGAATCTGGAGTGATGAGCTCTGGGTACTCTTCCTCTAGCTTGGAGAGTTCGTGTTTAAGCGAGTCCGCCGCCGCCTCGGACATGATGGATTCATCGAGCACATGGTAGTGGTAGCGATAATCGTTGATAATCTCGCGCAGCTTCAGAATGCGAGCCTCGGCTTCTTGTTTTGTCATGTTTTTCCTCGCTTAGTTCCCTTATATTATAATTCAGACTAACCAAAAAAGAAACCTCCGAGGAGGCTTCTTTAGTTGTCTTTGTGTTGCTCGTCGTAGCGAATCATCCAGCGGTAGTAGACATAGAGATAGGCCGCGAAGTAGACAAAGGTGAAGCAAGTCATGATGACAAGAGCGATCGGCACGATTGGGACGCCAGTGAGCCAGTCGAAGGCGGATTTGAGACCCATATCAATCAAGATGATTGGCAACATGATCAGTACCCAAATGAAGACCGTCGAGATAAGTAGATAGATGAGGCGAATACAGAATTTGATGCGGCGGCCAGCCATAAGATCGGACGCGGCGCGCATGGCGCGGATTGGATAAAGGCCTGGTGCCGTAACGGCGACCAGTGCCATGAGGGAGCTTGAGAGGAAGTAGCCGGAAGTTGCAAGCATCGCGAGCGCGAAGACGAAGTAAACAAGTGCATAAAATGGAGTTTCCAAAAATCCGGTTGTAACTGCGGCCGAGTGAACGATAACCAAGATAAAGAGCGGAATACATTGCAAGAATACAATTGAAAGTACAATGAAAGTTGGGACGAGTGGCGCGCCGGCATTGTACATTGCATCGCGGAGTTTGATTTTGTGGCCGGCCAAAATGTGGCGCAAAATAAAGATAGTAACAAGCCAAACCAGTAAGAAAATTAAGACGAAGAATATCATAGCGGATTCGCTCGAAGAGCCGGAAAGGCCGCCAGTAGTAATAGTGGAGATGAGAAGAAGGCCAGCCTTGGCTACGTTGCCGATTTCGCCGCCGGCGAGCTCGGCTTCGGTTTGGTCGAGAATATCCTGGAATTGTCTGTAAGTTGCCTCACTCATCAAACCGACGAGGGTAATACTGAGTAATACTGAGATCAAGATTAACGGAATAAACATTTTCTTGTTACGAAAAATCAGACGGAGTGCAGCAAAAGAATGGGCAAGCAAACCAGGAGTCTCAAGCGGACGCACGTAGTCCTCGCGATAAGAACGGCGAAAACTCTTGTGGAGCTTGATGTGTTTAACTTTTTTGTCTTTTTCCTGACGTTTTTTAGAAGCTGTTTTTGCCATGCTCAAGCCTTTCAATACGTTTTTCGATTGGTGGATGAGTACTAAATAGCCCACCGAGGAAACCTTTTCTCAAAGGATTATTAATATAAAGCTGCGCCGTGGCAGAGTTTTGGCTCTTCATTGGCTGAGAATGAGATTGAAGCTTTTTAAGAGCATTAATCATTCCCTCTGGATAACGAGTAATATTGACAGCCGAGGCGTCCGCGAGATATTCGCGTTGACGTGAAACAGCAAGCTGAGTGAGCCAGGCGAAAAGCGGAGCGAGAATTGCCGTGGCAAGCATGATGATTAAGCCGACCGGGCTGCGTTCTTCGTCGCGACGGCGGCTACCATAGAAAAGTAGGCGCACGGAAATATCGGTAAGAAGGCCGACAACTGAGACCAAACCAAAAACGATGGTTGAGACGCGGATGTCGTAATTCTTAACGTGGGACATTTCATGAGCCATGACGCCGGTGAGCTCGTTATCATCCATGATGTCGAGGAGACCGGTAGTAGCGGCTACGCAAGCATGCTTTGGATCGCGGCCAGCGGCAAAAGCGTTTGGCGCGTCATCATGAATAATGTAAACCTTTGGCATTGGTAGGCCAGTAGTAATAGCGAGATTTTCGACGGTATTATAGAGGCGTGGCTGCTCTTTTTTGGTGACTTGCTTGGCGCCAGCCATTACGACGGCGGCGGAAGACGAAATAAAATACTGGAAAAGCGCATAGCCAAACGACACGATAAGCGACCAAATCATGATTGACCAGTCGCCGTAAAAATACGCAAAAATAGCAGAAATCGCCGTAATAAAAACGATGAAACCTACAATAATATAGATTGTTTTACGTTTATTTGCGGCGATTTCTTTGTACATTTTAGAACTTTACTTTTGGAGCATCTTTGATGATAGCTTTTTCGGCTTCATCTACTTCGTAATACTCACGTTTCTTGAAATGACCAACGAGTTTGTTGATGAGGTTGGTTGGGAAGAGGGTAACCTTGGTATTCATCTCTTTGACGCCGGCATTATAGAAGCGGCGAGCAGCTTGAATCTTATCCTCAGTGTCGGAAAGCTCAGCGGAAAGCTGTTTGAAGTTTTCGTTGGCTTTGAGCTCTGGATAAGCTTCTGAGATAGCCATGAGGCGAGAAAGTGCACCCATGAATCCACGGTCGGCTTCGGCAGTGGAAGCGACGGAACGTGCACTCATCATCTTGGCGCGAGCTTCGGAAACTTGATTGATGGCGTCGGTTTCGTGCTTGGCATAGCCTTTGACGGTCTCGACGAGATTTGGAATAAGATCAGAGCGGCGCTTAAGTTGGACTGTAATATCAGACCAAGCTTCTTCAACGCGTTCGTTGGCTTTAACTAAACTATTGTAGATACCGGCGATGATCATGATCAAAAGTAAAATGATACCACCGATTACTAATGCGATAATTGCACCTGTTGGCATTTTTTCTCCTTGTTACATATATTATTATACACTAAAGGCCTGGATTTCGCAATTAAGCATGAGCCGCGTCTAGGATTTAGGCACAAAAAATCCCAACTAAGGGGGGTTTAGTTGGGATTTTCTACGCGCAAATCCTTGTGCGATACTTGGATTATATATGAGATTTTTGTTTTTCGCAAGAGCTTTGTTGCTTTTTCTTTTTTCTGATGTATAATCTATTTTTGTTGTTACAACCGTTAGCCATAAAGGAGGGGATAAAAGTGTGCGTGTTTGTTGTAAGAAAAGAAGGAGGAGACGTCGTTAGTTATTGTGACTCAAAGGAGAAGGCAAAAGCATTCTGTGAGTCAAATAAAGGCTTTTTTCAGATAGAAAAATATCCAATGAATAAGTCTTTTAGAAACCCTATGGAAATAGTCTCTTCAAGAGATCTAATCATTGACGGAAAACTTGTTCCAGCTTTCAAGGTCCCGATCTAGATCCGATGCACCTTATGCCGGTCCATGTGGCCGGCTTTTTCTATTGGCAGTTTTTCTGAATTAGGTCGACGTACTGCTGTTCTAGTTTTTCTAGGCTTTTTATGGTAATAAATTCGTTTTTCTTGTGCGCATTGACTGGTCCGACGCCAAGAATGATTTTTTCCTTTGCTTTTATGAAACTTGCCTCGGTGATAAAATCGCTCATATTAATATTTTCGCTTTTTCCTTTGAATGGCGTGACATTATTAATAATTGTGATTTTTGCTTTTTTCCCGGCAAGGCGCATTACCTCACTGATAATATCTTGGTTCTGGTTTTCTAATACGGTGCGAAAATCAATAATCACCTCGCAGTATTCTGGAACAATATTGCTGCTTCTTCCGCCATTAATCACACCAATATTCATGGTGGCAGTTTTTGAATTGATAGACTGAGTTTTTAGCTTCTTGTAGTATTCTTGTAAGTTAGTGATAAAATCGACACAATTTTCGATCGCATTAATTCCCTCCTCCGGCGTACTAGCGTGCGACGATACGCCATGAAACTCAATTTTGAGCTCGAGGAGGCCTTTACTAGCGTTAATAACTTGATTGTCGGTTGGCTCACCTATAATCATCAAATCTGGGAAAGCGGTATTGTTTGATACTAATTCTAAAACGCCACCAAAACCAATTTCTTCGTCAAAAGTAAAGAAAAGTTTAAGGCCAGATTGAAGTTTTTTGAAATCTATTTTGGATACTGCGCCCAAGATCGCCGCAACCGAGCCTTTCATATCGCTCGTACCCAGGCCATACAACTTGCCGTCTCGTTCTGTAAGTTTGAAAGGATCCGTATCCCAATCGCCAGAATGAGAGACAGTATCGGTGTGACCAAGAAAGCCAACATTGCAATTATTACTATTGGACATTGCTAATATCTTGGTTTTATAATCGGTCGTAAAACCAAAATGGTGCAGATAATTCTCGATATAGTTCATGATCTTTTCGTTTTCAGCATCGTTTACAGTATTGAAGCTGACTAGTTTTTCGAGAATTGCTTTTGATTCCATTTTTGCTCCTTAGTACTACTTAAATAGTACAACAACTTGTTATGAAGCACAAAAATGGTGCGAATGAAGAGACTTTTGACTCTCGCACCGAAGGTCCGAGAGTTAGCCAACAAAAAAGGGCTCCTGGAGCCTTCTTATGGTGGTGCGAATGAAGAGACTCTAACTCTCGACCTCTTCCTTGGCAAGGAAGCGCTCTAAACAACTGAGCTACATTCGCACGTTTTGTTTATTATATCATAGTTTTTGGATTTTGTGCAAAAATTAGGTAAGTAAACTATTCTTTGCATTTTTCTTCGATTTTTTGCTCGAGATTAGATAGGTTAACTTGCCTGCCATTGATATGGAAGGTTGGCGTGCCATCTACCCCGGCTTTGATGCCAAGCTTATTTTCAAAACTTACGCGTTTATCAACTTCTTTACTCTGCATGTCATCTCTAAATTGAACGTTGTTACCATAACCTCCGGAAGCTTCTGCAAAATATGATACGAAAAGAGAGCTGGCTTCGGCAGCTGAGACACTAGCCCAATCAGACTGCCTCTCAAAAAGTATATCCTTGTATTCGTTCCAGTAGCCTTGCAACTGTGCAGCTGTGGCGGCAACAGCAGCCAAATGACCGTTTTGAAAACCTAGATCATAAGCGCGAAAGACTAGGGCCATTTTACCCGAGTATTTTTCTAGGAGAGTGTTGATCTTTTCGTTCCAATCGGCACAGTAGTGGCAGCCGTAATCGCCATATTCATACACTACGACTTTTGCAGTATCAATATCGCCAAGGATTTTTTCTGGGATTTCTCCATTCTCTTCTGATGGTTCAAAAATGCGGTCGACTTGTTCTGGGCGACTGGTAATCACGATTAGCGCGATTATGGCTACGACCGCTAAGGAAGTTGCGATGGCGATTAATATTTTTTTCATCTTTCTGATTCTCGATTAGGCTATATCTTTATATTATACAGATAACTATAAGAGAATGACAACTGGATATTTGACTGGACTTTTTTGAAAAAAATGCTAAGATAATACTAAGCGTAAGCAAAAATTAAAACGCAAAAACAAAAAATGGATATCCTATTACAAATCTTAATGCTCGTTGGTGGCTTCGTACTCCTGATCAAGGGTGCGGATATTTTGGTTTCTGGCGCGTCGTCGATTGCGGCGAACTTTAAGGTTTCCAAGATGTTGATTGGGCTTACTATTGTGGCTTTTGGCACTAGTGCACCAGAGCTTGCCGTCTCGATTTCTTCCCTAGCTAACGGCACGACAGATATGCTGCTTGGCAACGTGTTTGGTAGTAATATTATGAATATTCTATTACTCATTGGAATTGGCGCGATGATTTTCCCGATTATCGTGAAGCGCGACACCGTTATTAAAGAAATTCCGATTTTACTTCTGATTTCTTCTGCACTCGTAGTGCTTTATCTTGATATGTCACTTGCTAATGGCTCTCGTAATGAGATCACGCGCGAAGACGCCATTATTTGTTTGTTGTTCTTTGGTATTTTTCTGTATTATCTCATCGCGATGGCGCGCAAAAATCGGGCCGCAATCGATGAAGACGAGAAACCGGAATTTAAACTCGGGAAGTCTTTTCTGCTGACTGGGCTGGGGCTTGTGGGGATTATCGGCGGAAGTCAACTCGTCGTAAGTGGCGCAAGTGGGATTGCGCATGGTTTTGGTATCTCGGATCGTTTGATTGCTTTGACGGTCGTGGCACTCGGTACTTCTCTACCAGAATTAATTACTACCATTACGGCCGCTCGCCGCAAAGAAACGGATTTGATTGTAGGAAATATTATTGGTAGTAATATCTTTAATATTTGTATCGTGATGGGGTTGCCGGTGGCGATTTTTGGCACAATTACGCCAGAAAGTTTCCAGATGATTGACCTCGTGATGCTGATTGGCTCTGCCGCTTTGTTATTGATATCTACGCGGCGCGACCGCAAGATTTCACGGCTTGAGGGCGGAATTATGTTAGCGATTTTTGCCGCCTATTATGGTTTTATAATTTATGAGGGGTTGATCGCATGATTTGGATAGCATTTTGTGCCATTGCTGCAGCCATTTCCGTAGTCGCGATGTTCTGCGATAACTTTATTACGGATACCTTGTTTAAGGGTAGGCATGCGCAAGGTCAGAAGGCGTTTTATGGGCCAGCCTATTTAATTACCTGTCTTGCGATGTTTTTCATTTTTCCAATTCAAAATATACCGCTTGAGACGATTGGTCTCTTGGTGCTTTCTGGTGTTATTAATACGGTTGGGTCGATTTTCTACTATACCGCAATGTCCAAAGATGACACGAACAACGTAACACTCTTTGAGCAGCTTGCGCCGCTTTTCTATCTGGTATTCGGGCGTTTTATTCTCGGCGAACATATTAGCATTGGGCAATTAATTGCATTTTTGATCGTACTAGCTGCTCCGATTATTATCGTGCTCACTTCTAGAAAGCGCAGCAAAAAAGCCAAGCTCTGCACGGCTGGTTTTGTCGCACTTGAAGTAGGTATTGCCGCATTGGGACATACATTGGCCGCAAAAGGCGGTGCTGGACTTGATCCGGCGACTCTGCTTTTCTATGTGATGCTTGGTAAAGGCATCGGCGATACGGTCGAGATTATGGTTATGAAGAGCTGGCGTCATCGCTTCTTTAATGTGTTTAAAGCCACCAAGAAAAAGAGGCATTTTTGGATTCCGTTTACCGCCGACCATTTCCTATATTTGGCCTATGATGCGCTTTATTATTCGGCGATGCTCATGGCGCCAACCATTGCAATCGTACCAGCAGTAGTAAAATCCGCCAAACCTTTGCTCGTATTCTTGTTTGGGGTAGTCTTCTCTATTCTCTGGCCAAGTTTTGGACGCGAGAAAATCAACAAAAAAAGCATCTCGATACGCCTGGTTGCTACCGGGCTTGCCGTAGCAGGCGTGACGTTGATGCAAGTACTAAGTTAGTGGAGGCACCGTTTGCGAAGCTCCGGGGCCGACATTTTTTTCGTGAGAAAAAAATGGAGGCACCGACCGGAATTGAACCGGTGTACGCGGTTTTGCAGACCGCTGCGTAACCACTCCGCCACAGTGCCGTGGTTTTATTATAACACGGATTTAGTCTTCTTCAATCTTAAAAAGTGGTTCTTTGACTTTTGCAAGTTTGCCAGCTTTTTTGATCAAAGCTTCAATTTTAGCCTCATTGACACGAGCGTCCTCAGCAGAATAATCCTCTTTGCGCTCTAGGAGCTCGCCGCGGAAGCCAGAGTGCTTGGCGTATTCCCAGAAGATTTCTTCGCAATCAACGTCGTCGTAGTGCCATGGCTTCTTGAAAAGGTTGAAGTGAATGATCTTGGTGTTTTCCGGAAGCTCGCCCTTGACTGGCTGCATATTCCATTCTGGGCCAAGGTGCATAATTTTGCCGCGACAAATCACGTTGAGATAATCCTGGTCTGGGGCAACGAGGTTGGCGTCGTATTTTTCGATGGCGCGAACCATTTTTTGAATGTAACGAATCTTGCGGAGACCCTTGAGGTTTAAAAGTAAGACGCCGGAGTTGACATACTCGGTATACGGGACGCCGACGGCATTGTTTACGTATTCGCGGAATTCTGGCACGGCTTCAACTTTTGGATCGACGAGTGCGCCGACGAGGTTGTCGCCGAGGTTTTTGTCGTAGAGTTCGGCAATATCACCAACTACAATGGTATCGCTGTCAATGTAGATGGCCTTGTCGTATTGCGGAAAAAGGCGAGCGATGAATGAGCGATAGTAATAAACGGCGGACGAGAAGAAATCGCCGCTACCAGTTTTGCTAGAACAGTGATTAATAACTGCTTTGAGATAGAGGCTGTGAGTGATTTTGCGGAACTGGATTTCGCAGTTCTTGGTCACGAGCCGGCGGAGTTTGTAATAGTTGTGGAAGGTCATACCATCGTGTAAAACTACAATGCGATAATAACGCTTTGGATTGGCGTTTCTAGTGATGGACGCAATCGTGCAGGCTGCATAAGGCACGAAATCATTGTTGATAGTGATAAAAATTGGAACAACTTTGACTTTTTTGAAAATTCTTTTGCCGGTTCTAAAAATACTCATATTACTTTTTACTTTCCTTTTTATTCTTTAATTTTTCTGATTTCTTGATGTATTTGAAATAATCACAGTTGCTATGCTTGGCTTGCTTGACCATGCTATCATAGGCCTCTTTGGCGAGCTTGGCGCGGTTTTCATCTTCGGATAGTTTTGGATCCGGATAGAATGGACCGTCGATATAGACGACCGTATCTGGGCGTTCACCGCCATCTTTGGCTTTTTGATAGGTGGTAGTCATGGTGAAGATTGGCAAATTGTTGCGAACTGGATACTTGAACGAGCGGTCGCCGGCCGGGAATGGGCGAATACCGGTATAATATGGCCAAACGTGAGCCTCTGGGTAGATAACGAGGCAGTTCTTTTGCCTTAGGCGCTTGTCTACGGCGTCGTTGAACTTGGCTTTTTGCTCTTTGTTTTTGCCGAGTGGCATGGCGCCAAGATATGGCAGGAATTTACCCACTTTTGGTACGTGGAGATTAGCCGGGCTGCAAATCGTGTAGATATGGCGATCCGCAATAATGGCCGGAGAGAACGCATCGTGATATGGATTGGTATGGTTAGCGTAAATTACATAGCCAGTGCCCTTGGCTTTTTTGAGTAAATCACGATTTTTGACGGTGAGATGAAGATAGGATTTGGCATAGTGGTGTGCGTAGATTTTGAAGCCGCGATAAAGGACGGCGGAAAAAAGTTTTACGAAAGGATTCTTCTTGATAAAGACATAGCCATCTTCGAGCTCAACCTTGTTGCCGGTAGCTTCCTGTTCCTTGGTCTGAATTGGGTCATCCTCAAATGATTCGTAATAAAAAACACGTTCTTCTGCTGGAATGTCGCCCTGTTTTGCCTTAGCCTTTGCCATTACAGTTCCTTTCTGATATCGGTATACTGTTTAAGTATATCATCATACTCTGTTATTTTTAAGACCTTGTGCACTCTCTCTATCTGATGAGGCTTGACCTTCTGAACATGAAAAACTGGCAGAAATTTGAAATTGTTTGAGAAATGATGAAAAACGGTATCTTTTTTGGGCCTATCTGCTTGCTCGTTGTACTTTCTCGGCATGAGCTTGCGGTGTTTGATAACTTTGTTTAGGGCGGCCTGATCCGCGAGCATCATTTTGCGCTTTTTACAGAGTTCCACGGCGCGCGGGAAGATGTTGTTTTTGAGACATTCTTCCATATTGAAGAGTAGGACGCCGGAATTCATGTAGTCCGTCTTTGGGAAGTTGTAATGGTAGAAGTTCTTGCCGTAGATATCTAGGACGCCGGCGGCTTCAATCGAGTCAAGACTTGACTCGTAAAATTCGGTTGGATCCGTGCGACAGACCACATCGTAGTCAAGATACAAAATTCTATCTTTTGGCAGGCCCGGAATCTTGTCAAGATAGAGGCGCAGCATGGAGCACGGAGTGAAGTAGGAACCCATGTTCTTGACAGGCAAATTGTCAACAAAAGGTTTGGTTGCGTCGATCTTTTTGACGAAGCTTTCTGGGTTTTTGCTCTTAACGATCTTGTCTAGCGTGGCGATGGTTTGGTCGGAAATTGGCTTGGAGTTTTGATAATTAATTGTGAGAACATAAATGTTGAGTGGACTTTTGCAGTTTTTGGCGAGCGACAAAATCGAAACCGCAAGACCATCTTTGATTCCTTGATCGCCACAGTATAGAATATTCATATCTCTATTTTACCCTATCCTTAACGAAGTTCATGGTGCCTTTCTTGGCGCCGAGAGTCTTTTCAACAATGTCGATAAAGACGTCAATATCATTTTCGGCATAGTTTTGGCCTTCAAAAAGCTTGCTGCCGAGGATTAAAATCATCTTGATTCTCTCCTCAACGTGATTGCAGTGGAAAATTGCTTTTTTGTTGCCCTCATTCACGACTTTCTTAAGTAGGGACGTGGCAGCTACAATTATTTGCTCGCTATACTTGACATGCATTTTGGCGTTGCTGTCTTGGCTAAGAGCCTTAATAAGACCCGTGTCGTCATTCGAGAGAGACGTAATAATCTCTATAAACTTTTTCTCGACTGGGATTTCGGCATCAACATGTTCTTTGGCTGACTCAATTTTGTGCTCGATCATGTCGTTAATTACGAGGTCGAGCATTTCGTCTTTGCTTTTGAAATAGTAATAAAAAGTACCCTTGGCCATCTTGGCCTTTTTGATAATTTCGTCAATACTAACATTGTCGTAGCCTTTTTCGATAAAAAGCTTGAGTGCAAGGTCAAGCAATTCTTTTTTGCGATTTTTTGCCATATTAATCCCTGTTTACTGTCGACTATTAGTCGGTTAATTTAATGATAAGGCAAATAATTAGGCATGTCAATAGAACCCTTCCATCTCTGTTAAACTTGACTTTTAAGCATAAGTGTGATATAATTGAAAAAGGACCTTTACAACTATATTTTTGACATAAGGGGGGATTTGATGACCGAAAGAGAAATGGCCGAAGCGCTCGATAGAGCCAATATAACCGATGAAATGGACAAGATAGGTAATGCTGCTTTCAATGAGTCTTTTTTACCGTTCCTCGTAGTTCTCGCAATTGGCGTTTTAATACTGCTGACTGGATGTAATTTGACCGAAAACTACAGCAGTGAAAAAGTGATTATTGGAACAACCGAATCGCAGCACCGCAATTATTTAATTGTGGTTAACAAGGAGCATCCTTTTGACTTCGACGGCAACTATGCCAAAGGATTGGAGGCTGATATGGTTTCCTTTACACAGGCGATTTACGGTGACACGAATCAACTTGAAAAGGCCTGTTATCAGGCATTTTGCCAGCTGCAGATTGCACTAGCCGAGAAAAATATTACCGTAGGCATCCTGTCTGGATATCGATCGAAAGAAGATCAGGAATATTTATATAATCTTGATACTTCAACCCAGACAGCGCCTGGATACTCTGAGCATCACACAGGACTCAACATTTCCCTGGTGGTTTGGAGTGATCTCGGTGAAGAAGGCTGGGCCTGGGCTTCAGAAGGTGGAAGAATTCCGGAGAATCCGGAGATCACTAAGCTCCTGCCTGAATTCGGATTTATCCGGAGATATCCCGAAGGCAAAGAGGAATCTACTGGTGTTTCTGCCAAACCGTATGAAATACGATACGTTGGCGTAAGCGCAGCTCAAGAGATTACAAGAAAAGGTCTCTCTCTTGAGGAGTACGTTAGCCGTTAAGGCGAGCCACGCGAGAGCGTGGCTTTTTGGTGGTGCGACGCCGGCTTCGTTTGGTGCGACGCTAGATTAAAACCTCTGGTGCGACGCTAGTTTGCTACGCAAACTAGCTACGGCACCTCGCTCGTTCGGAACTAAAAAAATAAGTGAACTATGTTCACTCATCTTCTCTGGTGCGACGCCAGCTTCGCTGGCTACGGCACCATTCGTCGCTTCCGTAAAACTAAAGCAAGCTTTAGTTTTCCGTCAGCTCCTCTGGTGCCCGAGATGGGACTTGAACCCATATGGTTTCCCATTCGATTTTAAGTCGAACGCGTATACCAATTCCGCCACTCGGGCCTACGCTAACGCTCCGGCCCGCGCTTCGCGAGCGGGCTCTTAGCTCTGTACGGCCCGACGCTTACGCGAGCGGGCTTGTACGGTATTATTATATCACACGATGGCGGCGATTGCCACTGCAGCGTCGCCGGCGGCGGTGACGAGTTGGCGGACGGCTTTGGTGCGACAGTCGCCGATGGCATAGAGACCTTCGCAGGAAGTCTTGCAATCTTCGCCAGCTACGATGTAACCTTTTTCATCCAGATCAACTAAGCCTTTCAAGAAGTCTGTGCTTGGGACGCGGCCAATCGCTACGAACACTGCAACGGCATCTTCTGGAATATCGTCATCATGGTGAATGTGGTAGACCTTGGAGGCAATTCCTTCGAGATGCTTGATCTCCGCTTCGGCGCTTTTGCCGCTACCAACCACGACGACCGGTTTGCCTTTGTAGAGGGCGCCGTCGCAAGTTGCGCAGTAGGAGACTGGGCGCTTGCCAACTTTTTGCATTTGCTCAGCACTGAGCTTGCGTGGCTCTGCGCCAACGGCGATAATTACGTTTTTGGCAGCGTAAACTGAGTCGTCGGTAGTAATTTTGAATCTGGCGCCTTTCGTGGCAAGATCATCTGAAGCACTTAGCTTTTCGATTTTCTCAACACTTTCAAATTCGATTTCGGCACCAAGCGCGAGAGCTTGTTTTTGGGTGCTAAGAATAAGCTCCGTACCAGAGATGCCAAGCGCGCCTGGCCAGTTTTCAATGTTGACCGAGTTAATAATCTGGCCACCGCAAATCTTTTCCTCAAGCACGAGCGTAGATTTGCCAGCGCGAGCAGCGTAAATCGCAGCGGTGAGGCCGGCGATGCCGCCACCCACAATTACAACGTCATAATACTTTGACTCCATTTAAGCCTCCTAGACTAGATTAAACTTTATTGATGACCGGAATCACAATTGGCGTGTGGCCGGTAGCATCAAAGAGAATGTGCGTGATATCTTCCTTGATTTCCTCTTTTAGAACCTTCATTTCTGGGTCAGTAGAGATGGATTTATCAGTCTTTTGACGGAGGTAGTGGCGAATCTTACCAATCAGCTCCTCGGAATTATCGAGGTAGATAAATGCGCGCGAGACGATATCTGGAGTCTTCATAAGATGACCGGTTTTCTTGTTGAGAGTCAAAACAATCACGAAGATACCTTCGCGAGAAATATGGATACGGTCCTTGACCACAGCTTCGTGGACTGGCTGGTCGGCATCATCGTAAAGCTTGTTGCCAGCGTGGATACGGCCGCATTTTCTAATCTTTTTCTCTTTGGTAAGCTCGACAATGTCACCATCATCGGCGATTAAAATGTTGTCTTTTGGAATACCAATCACATTCTCGGCCATCTCGGCGTTGTGCTGAAGCATGTAAAACTCGCCGTGGTATGGCATGTAGTTGGTAGGATGAGTACGGGTGACAAAATCAACATGATCCTCGTAGTAGGCGTGACCAGAAAGGTGAAGTGGGCCAATGTTGGTGAGATGAGTCTTGCCGTTCTGGATGACCTGAGCGCCTTCGCGGAGGAGACCATCGACAGTATTAACCACGTGTGGCTCGTTGCCCGGAATTGGGTTGGATGAGAAAACGATAGTATCGGTAGATTTAATCTTGATAAACTTGTGGGCGCCGGTAATCATACGGTTTAAGACGGCGTTCATTTCGCCCTGGGAACCGGTACAAACAATACAAACACGCTCATCTGGGAGCTTAATAATATCTTCCATTTTGACAATGGTGTCTTTTGGTACTTTGATAGCTTTGGCACGGAGAGCGACTTCGACGTTGTTGATCATGGAGAAGCCGGAAAAAGCAACCTTGCGGCCACGAGCGGCGGCTTCTTTTAGAATTAATTCGATACGTGAAATCTGAGATGAGAAACAGGCGATAATCACGCGGCCATTGGCGTAGTGGTCCATCACGGAGCCGAGGCTTTCGCCGACGTCAAACTCAGAATGTGGGTGATGACCTGGGGAGTCGATGTTGGTAGACTCGTTGAGCATGAGGTCGATGCCCTCTTTTTTGACGATTTCATCAATACGTTCGTAGTCGGTTTGAATGCCCATTGGGTTTTCTTCGTGGCGCCAGTCACCAGAGAGGTAAATAAGGCCATTTGGAGTGCGTACCACGATAGCAGTGTTGCCCGGAATGGAGTGAAGCGTATGAATAAACTCAACTGAGAAGTGCTCAGAAACCTGGAATTTTTCGTGTTTCAATGGATCAACCACTTGATAATTCATATCTGGAGCATCATCGAGCTCGGACATTTGCTTCTTGATCATGCCAATAGTAAAGTCGGTACCGTAAATTGGAATAAGTGGGCTAAACTTTGGTAATAAATGGCGGCAAGCACCGATGTGATCGAGGTGGGCGTGAGTAAAGAGGATGGCCTTAACGTGAGACATGTTATCCTCGAGATATTTGATATCTGGAATCATGTAGTTTACGCCAGGATAATCTTCGCCGGCGAAGAGTACGCCCATATCGATAACGATCATTTCGGATTTGTATTCGATGATGGTCATATTCTTACCGATACCAAATTCGCCGAGACCACCGATTGGAATCACGCGGACTGCATCTGGATCAGGACGGGCAGACTTAATCTTGGCATTGGTAACTTGCTCACCGTTGTAGCCGTTGTAGCGGGATTTGTTGACTGGGATACCGATGATATGCTGGGTAGCCTGTGCGTTAACGTCTTGAGAAAGCATGCGCTGATGGTGGACCATCTCGCCTTTTTTGACTGAGACGGAAAGATTAACCTTGCGCTGCTCGGCCTCGGTCTTGGCTGCGGCTTTGGCGCTGGCCTTGGTAGTCTTGGTAGCTTTGGTAGTGGCTGCTTTGGCGGCTTTGGCTGCGACTGGATTCTTGCCGGTAGCAGTAGCGGAGCCACCATGAGTGGTGCGAGTAGGTTTTTTGACCTTGGCACCAGTTTTGCCGCGGACCAAAGCTTCATCTTTGCCACCAGGGGCAAAGTTGGAGTTAAAATTGCGTTTTTGCGCTTCTTCGAACTGCTTCTTGATATCTGGCAGACGCTCAGCTCTCATCTTCAAAAGACGCGCACGACGCTCTTCTTCTTTTAAGTTCATTTAAGTTTCCTTTTTATTACAAGTAAGAATTAGTACTCTTATTGTACCAAATTAGGAGCAAAAAGTCAATTTTTCTATAGACCGGAGGTCTGAACGGCAAAGTTAAACTTGTTGACGGCGCAATAATCTTGGTCGGAAACACCCTTATCAACGAAGGCTTTACAATAGTCGCTTGGCGAAGTAATATGGACTCCACCCTGCACAGAACCAAGAATAAATGAGCCGGAATAGAAAGTAATTTGACTCATGCGACCGCGAGCTGGTCTCGCAATGGTAAGATCATATAGCGCCATACCAGTAGCATTGTCACCAGAGATTAGTTCCATTGGTTCGCCCTGAACGCCAATTGTGTTGAGATTGAAGACCGTCGGAATATCTTCGATATCATCGGCGCCAATATAGCCTTCGTGGCCGGATTGACTGATAGAAATTGAATTAACGGCATATTGGCAAACCGCGCGCCTTTCGTCCAGGACTTTGATAAGACGAAAATCATTGATATCGCTATCGCCATAAGTAATGGTAAGCGGCTGGGCAGGTCTAGTAGCAGGGCCAACCGTATAGAGATCCTCATCAAAGAAATAACCGCTGTTCCAGAGATATGAATATTTACCAGTACAAAAGAGGCCATATACCGGAACACCTTCTTCAAGGTATTCATTGTTGCCTTTGATGGTGACATTTTTGTAGCCCTTGATGGAGGCAAAGCTAAAACCACCATCATCTTCACAAGCATCTTTTTGAGCTAGGTTGCTATAAAGATCATTACAAAAAGTCTGAAGGTCGCCAACATGATTGTTGTTGATGGTGGCACGAAGATCCTCGATAATCTCTGTCCCAACGGAGTTTACGCGCTTCAAAGTGATGCCGCGACGATAGGTAGAGGCGGCGTTTGAAACAAGCACCGCAATCATAACGGCAAGCGACGCCAAAAAAGCAATCGAAAGCATCAACTCAATAAGAGTAAAACCTTTCTTTGTTCGCTTCCTTGTCATACTGTTATTATATCACGGTAATGCTTAATGGGCTATGCAGCGGTTGTCTTCACTGTCGAGAGGAATCACCTGGACATCGCTGGAGCTGCGAGCGCCTTTTTTGACGCGGATATCTTTGCGCATACCACCGTAGACCTTGTTTTCCATGTTAATACAGAGGTCTAGATCTTGCGAGCTAAATTGGTTTTGTGTGAGGTTTTTAAATAATTGGTCTTCCCCGCTTTCGCCTCGCATTTTGTTTACCTCTATCGTTACCCCTTCGTTTGTTGCGTAAGTAAAAATGCTTCCAGTGGCTGGTGAGCGAACGATCAAAAGAGCAGCCTGTTTCTTATCGTTATTATCTTTACGCTCTATAGTACTCCCCCAACGCATCGTAAACACATCTGCAATACCAATAAAATCGCGGCCAGTCCCTACATTATTAGGTTTAGTCACGCTGGCATTTAGGGACTTAAGCGACGAGAGGGTACTTCCGGTATCTGTTTCTGCTATATCTCCCACTACGTCGTAAATATGGACATCCTGGTTGGCGTTTGTTCCTACGAAAGTGTTTTCTTCGCCAAACGTAATTAACTTGCCATAGATAGCCTGCTCAGAATTGCCTCTTTGATCGTTTTCGACACTGGTGACTTTGCTGTATGCATCCTGAATAAATTCGACAATCGAACGGACGTCGTCCTCGTAGTGGTTTTGGGTGAGCGAGGTGTTAATACCAACAATCATCCCCACAAAAATAAGCGCAGTAATCGCCAGGAAAAGCGAGACCTCGATAATAGTGAAGCCTTGACGAATCTTTTTACTAATTCTGCTCATGGTTTTATTGTAGCATATTTGCTAGGTGCTCGGGAAAATAAAGCGCATCCATTTTTCGATATTGGTGAGATCTTCGTCGGATTGCTTCGTAGTGGTGGTCTTTTTGTACTTGGTTTTGGCTTTTTCGGAATTGGCTGGGAGCTTGACCATGTTTTCGCCAGGAAGCTTCTTATCAAGATAGCGGCGCGCGGCGATTTCCTGGTATTCGGCAGAATTATAATAGGCATTTTCGAGCTCGGCTGTTTCGATTTCGATAGATAATAAGTCACGCTCTTTTTGGATACTGCTAAGATCTTCGTGGAGCTTCCAGTTGCGAGACATCGAGACGATGGATTGGTAAGTCCAGAGGCCACACAGAAAAATAGCTACCACCAGAATAATGTTTTCCGTGGATGCAAAATCATTGCGCAAATGGTAGGTAAACTGCCTGAGACGCAGGCGGAGTTTTGGTTGTTTATCTTCTTCTGTGTTTGAATTTCCCACGCTATTATTATAGCATTCTGTGCTAAAATATACACGTGGGGGCGTAGCTCAGTTGGTTAGAGCATGCGTCTTATACACGCAGCGTCATAGGTTCGAGTCCTATCGCCCCTACCAGAGCAATTACAAACAGTCGTCAGACTGTTTTTTTTGTTGCTCCAGCAACAAAAAAAGAGGCGCAGCCTCTGTAATTGCGATGGAAAGCTTGCAGCGAAAAAGCCGGAGGCTTTTGGAGCGCAAGCTTACCACTCTCACCACTGTTTTCTATTGACTTTTTTAACTACTTATGCTATAATAGTATATACTATAATTTTGAGGGGAAATTTGCACATTAATCCTATGACATCTGTTTTTGTCTACTGATTGTGCGCCCCTCCTACAGGAGGTATTTGTATGAATAAGGTTTTAAGCAACTGGCGATTGATACTGCCGGAAAAAACAAAGGCATCAAAGAAGATTAAAAAGGGCTTCGACAAGATCGTGGGTGGCAAGGCTACCTATATGAACGTGTCGGCCATAGGCCCTGCCTACTTAGTAGGTGACACAGGCACAGAAGGCAGAGCAACCGTGACTACGGATATCCAGGAGATTTCCGTCGTCGAAAACGGACTGATATCCTTTAAGACAAAAAACAATGTTTATCTCCTCAATCCCGAGGAGAGACACGCAATATGATGTCGCACCCCAAGCCCCGCTTGGGGCTTTTTTATCCAAAAAAAATGGCGCCGTATTGCTACGAACGCCATTTTTGCACCTAATTAACTTTGCGCGCAATGATTATTTTTTCTTGAGGGTCAAGAAACCATTGCGAGGGTTTTCACATACCTTGCGGTCAGCAGGAAGATCACAAGCTTCGCCTTTGCCACCTTTTTCATCCTTAGTAAAGAAGTAGATTGTTTGAGGTTTGCCACCGCGAAGAGTAACTTCAGATTTGTGCAAGAAGTACTTTACTCCCTTGCTGTTAGTATGTTCGTAAGCCATTTTCAGCTTTCCTCCTTAAGTTAATATATTCTTATCTTATGACCTCAATAGAGATTCGTCAAGAGGTTTTTGGGATTTTTTAGTATAATCTTTATGTTTTACACAAATAACAGGGCTATACCGTAGATTATCCAGATAATAATACGGATAAAAATTACAACAACAATAGCGGCGAGCCCCAAGAGACACCAGCCACTAGTGGTTGGCGCCCAGGCTGGAGAGGCGTAGTTTCTACGGTAAAGATCCGTAGGCGGAATCGAGGCGACTAGCTCATCGGTAATTTCCTCCGCCGATGGATATTTGGCAATTTCCGTCGTCATACAGTTAATAAAGTTTGGATTATCCCAAGACCAGTGATTTTTGATGGCGCGTTCTTTACAAGTAAGCGATGCTTCTTTGTAAATGTTGCCATTTGGATTGTCGTCGTTTTCAAAACTGTTTGCCGCCAAGAAAAGAGCATCCGAAGCGGCGCGCGTATAGAGGTGTTCCAGATAAAACGGGCCGGTGCCAAAAGTAATAATACGATCGCCATTTCTATCGACGACGTTGACTACGATATTATTAAAGACGAAGTTTTTGAGCTCGTTTAGGGAGGCTTCGAGTTTTTCGTCATCCTCTTCGGCGTCCGCCGCAATCACGGCGTCGCGGAGCTGAGTCATTTTGATGTGGTCTTCCCTGAGCAATTTGGTAGTAGTAAGAAGTAACGGGAAGAATATAATAATAAGCTTCCAGTTTTTAGGAGCAATAATCCATTTAAAAACCGCCCAAGCAATCTGGCCTTTGGTTTTGTTCGCAAAAAGGCGTTGTTTGAGCGGAATATGCTGTTTTGGAGCAAAGTTTGCGCTTTTGATACCAAAATTATTACGCATGGAACCGAGGTTGGCGTGTTTTGGTTCTGGAATGAAGGGAGAAGAGTGCCCATTCCCTTTTTTGAATAGCATAAGTATATTATAGCATGAATAGTTATTCGCTATTCCCGAGTTCTACTCATCCTCTTCAACAATGGAGATGTGGGATTCTTCGAGCTGAATATCATCGATTGGGGATGGGGAGCCCATCATAAGGTCGACGCCGTTGCCGTTCTTCGGGAAGGCGGTAACGTCGCGGACGTTGTCTTCATCTTCGAGGACCATAAAGATACGGTCGAGGCCCGGGGCACAACCAGCGTGCGGTGGAGCACCAAACTTGAAGGCGTTAAGCATGCCACCGAAGCGGTTTTCGACGTAGGCGTGGTCGTAGCCGAGGATTTCAAATACGCGATACATGATTTCTGGGTTGTAGTTACGGACGGCACCAGAGGCAACTTCGTAACCGTTCATAACCATATCGTACTGGTCTGCCACGATAGCGAGTTTTTCTTCGTCGGTCTTAGCATTTTCGAGAGCTTCGAGACCGCCTTTTGGCATTGAGAATGGGTTGTGACCAAAGTCGAGCTTCCTGTTCTTATCGTCCCATTCGTAGAATGGAAAATCGACAACCCAACAGTATGCAACGATGTTTGGATCTTTGAGGCCAAAGTGGTCGGCAAAAGCGATACGAAGTTGGCCGAGAACCTTGTTTACGAGTGAGCGCTCATCTGCACCAAAGAAGACGGCATCACCATCTTCGGCACCTGTACGTTCTTTGACGGCGGAGATTTCGGCCTCGCTCATAAACTTGAGAATTGGAGACTTAGCTTCACCGTCTTGGTAAAGGATGTAGGCGAGACCACCAGCACCGAGTTTTTTGGCTTTTTCGGTGAATTCGTCGATTTCGCGACGGGTAAGCTTGGCGCCACCTTTTACACAGATAGCCTTGACACATGGAGCCTTGAAAACTTTAAAATCGGTATCTTTGAAAGCGTCGGTAAGTTCAATTAATTCCATGCCGTAGCGAAGATCTGGCTTATCGACACCGTATTTTTCCATCGCTTCAACATATGGGATGCGTGGAATGTCTTCCGTAAGAAGCTTTTTGCCGGCAAATTCGGTAGCAAGCTTCTTATAGAGTGGCTCGATTTCCTGGCGGATAACTTCGCCATCTTCAACGAAGGCCATTTCCATATCGAGCTGATAAAAGTCACCATAGAGACGATCGGCGCGTGGATCCTCATCGCGGAAGCATGGCGCAATCTGGAAGTAGCGGTCTAGGCCACCGACCATGAGCAGCTGTTTGAACTGCTGTGGAGCCTGTGGTAAAGCGTAGAATTTGCCTGGGTGAAGGCGGGATGGAATGATAAAGTCGCGAGCGCCCTCTGGAGAAGAGTTGGCAAGAATTGGGGTAGCAACCTCAGTAAAGCCGTGGTCGTACATGTAGTTTCTGATGAAACGGTTGAATTCCGAGCGGCGGCGGAGGCGATTTTGCATAGAAGGACGACGAAGGTCGAGGTAGCGGTACTTAAGGCGCATTTCCTCGCTGGATTTTTCACCGTCGTCGTGAGTATTGACCGGAAGTGGAGCACATTTATTGAGAAGTCTGAGCTCCTCGACGACAAGCTCGATGTCGCCAGTTGGAATGTTTGGATTTTTGAGCTCTGGTTCGCGCTCACGCATAGTGCCAGTAGCGGTAAGGACGTATTCGTCGCGGACAGATTCGGCAAGCTTAAAAGCCTTGTCATTTTCTGGGGTAACAACAAGTTGAATAATTCCCTCGTGGTCGCGGAGGTCGATAAAAATGAGTCCACCGTGGTCGCGGCGTGAATTTACCCAACCGGAAACGGTTACGGATTTGCCTAGATAGTTTTTTAGTTCGTTGGTCAATATTCTCATGCGGTATATTATAACACTTTTTATCTGTAAAAGCTACTTTCCGAGTAGATATCTTAACAGGTCATCAATTGTTACAAATCCAGTGAGATTGTTGTCTGCGTCCTGGACGAGGAAGTAGAGGCTGTTAGTGCGGTGGATTTCGGTAATCATAAATTCGAGCGAATCGGATTCGTGAAGATAAGCCACATTCTCATTCATATACTTTTCGATTTGGTCGGTTTCTTTGATTTTGAGCGAATTAAAAGCACCGGTGTATAGGATTCCAACTACGTGTTCTTTGGAATTTACAACTGGAAATTCGGTAAAACCAGACTGATATAATTTGTCGATCACGAGCGGGCCGAGTAGTTCTTTTGCGCCCACAAAAATCATGTCAACTTTTGGGTGCATTATATCTTTAACCGTGCGATCTTCAAAGCTCATTGCGGCGGCGATTTTTTCGCGCGCAGACTGGCTCAAAATTGTTTTTGGCGTGCGACGCATGACGTCGATAAATTCTTCAAGATTTTGCGGCGTAAATTTGGGTGCTGGCTGGTGGACGCGGTATTTTTCTATTTTTGGATCGAGCCACCTCACGAATTTCTTTTTCGAATGCTCTAGCATGTTATAATTATTATAACATTTAAAGGAGTTAATATGAGGAATATCATCACTGACGCAATTATTGCGGCCATCGTCGGATTGCTGGGCTTTGCTACTTGGAAAATCTTCGATGGTAATTCAAAAATGACTAAGTTTGAGGACTATGATTTCTATTCAATCATTCCTGCCACCGAGAATAACGGAAATATTGCCGACCACGTCAAAGGCAACCCTGAGACCGCAAAGCTTATTATCTTTGAATACGCCGACTATCAGTGCCCTGGCTGCGCTAGTATGAATGTAAAAGTCAATAAGGCCATCGAGCAATCTGAAGGCAAAATTGCATTGGTTTATCGTAGCTTCTTACTCTCCTATCATCAGAATGGTACCGCTGCCGCTTCTGCAGCCGAAGCTGCTGGCCTCCAAGGCTACTGGAAGCCATTTGCTGATCTCCTCTTCGCCAATCAATCCGAATGGGAATATTCTTCCCCATCTGAACGCAAAGAGTTCTTCAAAAAATACTTCGAAGAGGCAACTGATGGCAAGGGAGACGTTGATAAATTCTTCTCCGACATTGCGAGTGCCCAAGTTAAGAAAAAAATCGACTTTGATATGGGCATCGGCAAACGCATCGATATCGGCGGAACTCCTTCATTCTATACCGAGGGTCAGTTAATCGATTGGAGCCAACCTGGTAAAATAACCATCAACGGTAAGACTATCACTTGGGATAAGTCGATGGGGGCCGAAGAAGATTTTATTCAACTGCTCAATAATATCGTAGCCGCAAAAGAAGGCAAATAATAGAACAATAAAATAACCCGGAAGTTCCGGGTTATTTTTTCTGCAGCTAACTAGATTTCAATGAATTCTTGCCATGCTGCAGGTGGAATTTTTGACTTTTGACGTTCGTTGGAACGTTTTTGTCGTTTGATACGCATGTATCAGATTTTTCTCCTTAATTGTATCGCTCGAACGACCGACCCACCTCGCGAAAAAGATCTAGCCACCGATCTATTTGGGAAAAAATTTATAGAGCGACTTGTTCTAGTTTAGCAAAGCTTGACAAATAATTCAAGCATAAACTTTTAGTTGTTCACCCCGTGATGGGCGGTAAATGACGATGTGGACAG